>Ga0302309_10000634_pt1 | contig 39277 bp, 35 predicted proteins | sample III_Palsa_N1_1_FD_200453 | JGI IMG/M metagenome (GOLD analysis project Ga0302309, IMG submission 200453) | Peat permafrost microbial communities from Stordalen Mire near Abisko, Sweden - III_Palsa_N1_1 | ecosystem: Environmental > Terrestrial > Soil > Palsa > Peat permafrost | place: Sweden...
CCGTGACAGGGCAGCGTTCTAACCAACTGAACTACGTCCCCACTCGCCAAATCAGCGACATGCAGAATCGCCAGTGTCTATGCGGCTTTGCGCGATCTTGCATAAAATGCCTCGATTGCCCAACACGAACCAGACTGTCACTATTACTGGCGGAACCGCCCATAAACTCCGGCCGTTTCCAGTGCCTCTGCGCCGCCGAAAACACCTTGGAACGCCATTTGCAGGGCGAGCCAGATGAAGAACAGTCTCGGCGAAACCGCCTATAGGAATTGAGCAATCTTCAGCACACAAATATCCTAACAGCTTCTCGTGACATTGGGAAAGACCGGCAACGGCGGAATTATAACCGAACACTCGATTGAGAAGTCATTAGACGACACCAACTCCGAACCGCTAGGGTGACCCAACACCACCAGAAAGAGTTCACCGCCAAGGAGCAGAACTATTGGTCGCAAAGCGGAGTGATCGCGGGAGAGTGGCAGGGCAGGCTGGCCGAGCAATTCGGCTTGCTGGGACTGTCTCTCGCGCGAAGTGATGGCCGCGCACCTGAAGCTAGCGGCGGACTTCGGACACCAAGCCGACGCTGTTGTACGCGCGCCGCGCGAACGGTCCCAACAGCAAGAGAAACCAGTTAACTCGTTTGAACGAGTTCGAGAATCTCTGAACTTTTCCCGCGACAAGAACTTCGAGCGCGAGGCCGTTGTGGATGAGCGTACCCTGATCCGCGACGGCCTCCGGCGCGGCATGGGGGAAATCACTCACGGCCAGATCCGCGCCAACCTTGACACCCGATTGGCATTGGGCGAATTTCAGATCGTCGAGCGCTCTAAGGGCATTCCGGGCCGTCAGTTCACCACCGCCAAGACCATCGAAGCGGAATATGAGATTCTCCGCCGGATGCGTGCGGGACAAAACCACATCGAGCCGGTTCTTTCGCGTCCGCAGGCCATCGCCATTGCCGACCAGCACCCGCATCTGAACCAAGCCCAAAAGACGGTTGTTGCAACGCTGGCAGGCGGGGATCTCCGGCAAGTTCCCGCGCTGTGGCTCCAAGAAGAACTTGGCGGCTATCACATGGTCGTCAGTTGTAGCGGGCGCTCCGCAGTAGACGCAGGGCAGACCCCTGAAACTGTTCCTCACACAGAACGCACCGATATTGTTTCCCCTATAGCAGTCCCAGATGATCCGGGTATTTGGCCTGCAACGCGCTGATCAGAAGTTCGAACTCGGGAAGACTTCGCAAACTCGCGAGGCTGGGATCTTTCAGGAAGTAAGGCCAGCAAGCGAAGCCGGTGCTGACGCTCCGCTCCAGCCACTGAAAAGCAGTTTCGCGCCTTCCCGTCAGGGCGAGCGTACAGGCGATCTGATAGTACGTATGGTGCGAGTGCCCAAAGGATTTCGGGCTCGAACAGGCTCTGGTCACACATTCGATGGCCGCATCTCGATTCCCCACCAATGCGTGGAGCTGGCCTTGTAAGCTGATGATGAGCGGTTCATTCGGCACGAGCTGCAGCGCTTCCTCCATCAATCGGCTCGCCTCCTTCCAATCGCCGGTCATCATGGCAGGGTAGGGAGCAAAATAAAGCGCGTACTTGTTGGTGGGGCTCTCCGTCCGCCAGGTTTGAATCTGCTGACGCGTCAGGTCGTATTCCTGGTTCCAAACATAAACTTGTACGACGCTGGCGCTAACCGCCTTCCGGGGTTGAAAAGGCCGTCCCCTTTCAAACATCGCACGCGAGTGATCCAGCAGTCCGATATGTGCCAGGATGCCGGGCGGCCCTGCGAAGAGCTTCGTCCAACGTGCCGGGCACATTGCGGATCGTGTATTGCATTCATCCATCGTGGGCAGTGCAGGCAAAGGATGCAAGCACTGCTTTGCCAGTGGCCCGCCCATTCCTCAAACGAGCAGTACAACGCGTTCCTGAATTAGCTGATCTGCTCGACCAGCATTTCTCTTCCGGCCTTATCGTAAGAAGGTCATCGGCTTTTGCCTCTATCTCCACCACGCATGAATTGAGACTTGGACTTTCTGGAACAGATTTCTACCTGCCCAGCACAAGATCAATCCCCGAAACAAGTAACTCCAGCTTTGCCCGCGGGAGTTTGCCGACGCGTTCCGTCAGCCGTGATTTGTCGAGAGAGATAACTAGCGACACATTGGCGCCCGAGTCTTTTGGCAGTCCGGTAACCCGTGCGAATAAGCTGACGCCTTGCGAGATCACCACTCGCTCTGCTCCAGCCGTAGTTTCATGACTTTTTACTTTTTTTGTACTTTCGTTCGAGTACCCGCAGACGCTTTCCTCTTCAATTTGTCCTGATTGTAATCAACGGCGGCGCGGACGAGATTTTTTAGAGCACGCTCATTAATCTTATCGCCTTCGAAAAGGTCGATCGCTCGCCACGCGTTGCCTTTAAGGCCCGCGTTGAAGAGTTTGTCAGGATCTGGGAGGCTCGCCCCGTGGGCAAAAGTAAGCTTCACCTTATCTTTGTGGGCGTTGCCGACCGCGATCATTCCGTCGCGAGACCATACTGGGCTTCCCATCCACTTCCATTCCTCAATGATCTCGCGGTCGGCCCCAAGGATGCTCTTGCGGATGCCGGCTAACGTTTTGCCACGCCAGTCAGTGAGCCCTGCGATCAGTTGGTCAATACGTTCCGATGGATTCATTGGGTCTCTATGCCTCCAATTCTTGTCCCGCTTTTATGCGGGTAGTTTCACTGCAGCATCTTGTTTGGCCGATCTCTTCGAAATAAGCCGCCGAAGCACATGGCCTTTCCACATCCAAAGCCCCGAAAGAACCAGTGCAGGTAGAAAGACATACCGAACACTGAAGGCGTAGTTGTGGGTATCCGAAGGCGAATCATAAATGTAACCGAGGATCGGAATGCCACAGACGATGTGAACCCAGCGAAAGATTGAACGTTTGGTGGCTTCTGTCATGATTAACTTATCCTCCTTTTCTCGGTGCTACTTATCGGTGATACCGGATCATTTACTCTGGCCGGCCTGAGGCGGCCAGTTGGGCGATTCGATTCCGAACTGCCTGGCGTACTCCGCGTTCAATCGCTGCCAGCCAAACTTCATGGCCTCGGGGCCAACGATGCGGCCGAGGGGAGTTCCGCTGAGCAGGTGATCCAGAACATCGAAACAAATGTGCCACCCGGCAGCGCCCATTGCGATGAAGCGGTGACCGATGTTGGTCCACAGCGTCAGGCGCGTGCCGCCAGCCAGGGCTTCGAGTTCCCAGCGCATATCGAAATCACCCCACTTGTACTCCAGCGCCTTGGGTGCGTCGGCTCGCGTCACAGTTGTTTCCGTAACGTGCGGCCGCGGTGCGGCCACTGTGGTCAGCTTCACCGTGGTTCCCTCGATAGACAGGCTGCCATCGGCTTCAAACGGAGCCCACTCGCGCAGTTGCGCGGGGTCGGTAAGCGCCTGCCAGACTTTTTCCGGCGAGTGCCGCAGTTCGCGGACGAGAACGAGCGTCCACTTTTCTTCGCCGTTTTGTCCCCGGTCTTTCTGTATCCGCGCCAGGTTGGCAGGGCCCGGTGTGTACAGTTCAGGTTCGGTCATCTTCTGTTCCTTAGGTCTTTCGAGCTTTGGTGCCTTGAGCAACCCAGGTCTATGCAGGATCAGATCCGACACGGTTGCCGAATCGGGTGGGCTAAGAATCAGCACCCTCCCACAACTGGTCTACCTCAATCAAAAGACAATTCAACTCCTGGGCCGCCAGCCGGCAGCCGGCAAGAACCGTTTGGTATGTCGAATAGTCGCGGATATCCTTAATTCGTGTCACGATATGCGTCTTCCCCAGCAGAAGATGACCCTTGAATCGGTGGCGCAGCCCATTCCACAAACCGGAGTCAATTGGCGGGTGTAAAACTGCTGAAAGGCCGGAAGGCCCGAGGCCGCCCACGTAAGCTGCGGTCTTGAGGTAGACGTTCAGCATTTTTGTTGCCCACCCGGTGCATAGTTCTAACCGCTGTCGGCAAAGACTAGCTGTTGCATCCTGGTGCCAGGCGTCAAACTGGCTTGTGGAAATCGTACCTTGCAGGAGTTGCCCGAACTCCACGGTGCGCAACAGGGGGTACACGTCTGCTCGGGATTTAATCGGGGCACCCGAACGAAGAGCGGAGAGTACAGTCCAATTGGCGTAGTCGGTTATGATTTTGGCTCTGCAACCGAGTGCGCCAGAATTCAACCCAGTTTCAGTGGTCTGCTGGTATGCCATAACATTACTCCTCCCCAAGTCAGAATAACGGCTTGCGCCGACCGGACCCGGCGTGTACTGCCCACGATCGCTCATGACCAGTGCTTCAACTGGGTGAGCTGAATCAGGTTGCCGCAGGTGTCGTTCAGCATCGCAATGGTTGAGCCGGTCACGTCGGTGGGCGGCATGGTGAATTCGGCGCCGCGGGCCTTGATCCGCTCGTAGTCGCCCTTAACGTCGTCGGTAAAAAAATTGGCCGCTGGCTGGTGCTGTTGAAAGATCGCCTGCTGATACGCTTTGGCGGCGGGGTTATTGTTGAGCGCTAGTTGCAACTCAGTGCCATCCGGCTCCTCGGGCGAGGCCACGGTCAGCCAGCGATATGGGCCATTACTGAAATCGGCCTTCTTGGCAAAACCCAGTGTCTCTGTGTAGAAGCGCAGGGCCTTCTCCTGGTCGTCCACGTATACGCTGGTCACTTTGATTTTCATTTCGTTTCTCCTTTGTCAGGTTCGCGGTTTGGGCCGCGTGGTCTTCTCCTTAGTCTTCCGTTTCGTTGGTGTTGATGATCCGTACTGTTGATGATCCATGCGGTCGAGGTGGCGTTCGAGAGCATCCAGGTGAGTGGACCAGAACCGGCGGAACCGGGCCAGCCAGGCATCCAGCTCCTCAAATGGTTCGGGTTTTAGCCGGTAGAGACGGCGCTGTGCGGCCACCGTGGATTCGACGAAGCCGGCGTCGCGCAGCACGCGCAGGTGCTTGGACACGGTCGGCTGCGGCATGCGAAGTTGACGTTCGATCTCTCCCACCGACTGTTGGGATGAGACCAGGAGGCTTAATATCGCGCGGCGGTTCGGCTCGGCAATGATTTCGAAGACGGATTCCACTCTCTTGATATACCCCAAAGAGCATATACGTGTCAAGGCATATAAAGGCGCCCGCCCGGCAGTTTTGTCGGCGTGCGGCTTAGCGGGACATGAGATAGACTTCCTGTTCTATCTCCGAGATCGAGATCGGAGCAAGACCACCTTCCCGCATTTCCTGGTTAAGCTGCGGCAATCTCGTCTCTTTGAATTTGGACCAGGCGGCGATTCCCGCTTTGACGTGCTTACTCGACTCTTCGTACAGCGCAATCGCCTGGGAAGGAATTGCACGATCTCCGCCTTCCACAACCCCCAGCGCTGAGGCTAGTCCGGCGTAGGCGTCCCGCAGTCCAGCCGGTTGCTCAGATGGCGGTTCCGGCTTGCTGAGAATCTCATGGATTTCCGACTCAACAGCGGCCAGTGACGTCTTGAGCGATGCATTTTGCTCGCCGAGCTTTTGTTCCGCGTCAGCTAACTGTTTCTGCACTTGGTTGATCTCGGCGAGCGCACGCCGAGCTGCGATGGTTTCAGCAAAGATCTTCTGCCCCAGATGTAACTGCTCTTGAAAGATTTCGGGGGTCGCGGGAGAGCGCGGATCCGTCACGACTTTCAGGGACTGAGTTTGCGATTCTCCGTTGACGGTGAGTTTAACGGTGTACGTTCCCGGCACAACCTTTGGGCCACTGGGAGCGCGGGATTCCGACTCGTCTTCCGGGCCCGGCCCGGAGCTGCTCCAGGTTAGATTCCAGACGAAGCGGTGCATCCCTGGGGTGGTTTGAAGGGCTTCCGGCCTGGGGAACCAGCGCTCCGCAATGGCGGCGGGAGGATGCTCCTCGGCGCGCTTGTCTTGAGAAGAGAATCTGCGGACGAGTTTCTGTTGCGAGTCTTTCTGTTGCGAGTCAATGATCTCCAGCGTGACATTGCTGGCGGGAGACTTGAGAAAATAATCGATGACCGCTCCAGCGGGAGGGTTCTCCGCAGTGGGTTCCTCGGGTGGGAGCGGCGTACCTGGAAAAGAATCGTTATCAATACGGAACGCGGGCGCCGGATGGTAAAGCCAGAATGTGTTTGCCTTTGCCGCCTCGGATGCCTGGCGCAGAGGAGTGATGTTGTCCAGAATCCAGAACGATCGACCGTGGGTGGCGACGATCAGGTCATCGTCGTGAATCGTGAGGTCACGGACGGAGGTGACTGGCAGATTGAGTTGTAGCGATTGCCAGTGATCGCCCTCGTCCAAAGATAGGTAAACTCCCAGTTCTGTCCCGGCGAAGAGGAGCGACTTGTTCTCGGTATCTTCGCGGATGGCGCGCAAGAACGAGCCCGGCGCAATTCCGTTGGTGATCAGTTGCCAGGTTGCGCCATAGTCGCGGGTGCGATAGAGCAGGGGCGTTCGATCGTCGAGGCGGCTGCGGTCCACGGCTGCGTAAGCAACCGCAGGATCGAAATGCGAGGCTTCGATGAGCGAGATCTCGCTCCAGGGAGTGAGGCCCTGGGGCGTGACGTCTTTCCATGTTTTGCCAGCGTCGCGCGTGAGATGAATCAGCCCGGTATCGCTTCCCGCCCAGATCAGATCGGGGTTAGGAGCCGAGGGGGCAATGGTGACGACTACTCCATAGCCTCGTTGTTTTGCATTCTCGATGGTCGTTGATCCTTCCGTTTTTTCTTCCGGATGTTGCGCCGCTCCGGTGAGATCGGGGCTGATGGTCTGCCAGTGCAGGCCTCCGTCAGTAGTTTTCATCACATATTGCGTCCCAAGATAAAGCGCGGTCGAGTCAGCTGGGGAAAATAGCAGGACTGGGGTCCAGGGGTCTCTATATTTGCGGTGATTGATCTCGGAGCCGAAGGAAAACGCGGGCCAGGGAGCTATATCCTGGCTCAGCCCGGTCCGCTTGTTGAAGCGGTCGACCGTTCCGTAGGTTCCACTGAGATAGATAATGTTCGGATCTTTGGGATCGGGCGCTATGTAGCCGCTCTCACTCCCGCCCGCGGGGAACCAATCGCGAGGAGTGATTTGGCCATGATCGGTGCGGCTCAGGACGGCTGCGCTTCCGCTGTCTTGTTGTGCGCCGTACACGACGTAGGGAAACTGGTTGTCCGTAATGACATGATAGAGCTGTGCCGTGGGCTGGTTGTACCACGTACTCCAGGTTTGACCGCGGTCGAGACTGATCGTCGTTCCTTGATCCGTTCCAAGAACCATGCTGGCAGAATTCTTGGGATCGATCCACAACTGGTGGTAATCGTCACCACCCGGCGCGCCGCGAACAATCGAAATTGTCTTCCCACCGTCTTCGGATCGGTAGAGCGCGACATTCGGAATATAAATTACGTCGGGATTGTGCGGGTCGATGGTGACGCTGTTGAAATACCAGGCGCGGCTGGTGAGACGGGGGTCCGCGTTCTCAAGAGTCCAGCTATCGCCGGCGTCATCGGAACGATAGAGGCCCGCTTTTTTCGCCTGAATGAGCGCGTAAACTCGCTTGCCATCGGGAGCAACGTCGACGCCGATGCGTCCCCAATCGCCTTCGGGCAAGCCCTTGCCGCTAAGCCGCGACCATGTCTTACCCGCGTCTTGAGATCGGTATAACCCGCCGCCGGGCCCATCGATCGGGGCATAAGTGCTCCACGGTGGCCGATGCGTATTCCATGTTCCCGCAAACAAGAGCTGGGGGTTGCCGGAGCAGATTGCAAGATCCGAAACGCCAATCTCGGGCGATGGACTGAGAACCCTGGTCCAGGTTGTTCCTCCATCGACAGACTTGTAGACGCCGCGTTGCTCGTTTGGGCCATAAGCATGACCGAGCGCGCCGATGTAAACGACGCTCGGATTCTGAGGATCGACGACAACGCGGCTGATCTGGCGCGTATCGTCAAGGCCGATGTGCGTCCATGTCGAACCGGCGTCGTTAGACTTATAGACACCGTTGCCGGAAGACAAGTCGGAGCGAATATCGGATTCCCCGGTTCCTACATAAATGGTTTTGGGATCGGACGGGGAAACGGCAATCGCGCCGATGGATGAGACGGGTTGGCTGTCGAAGATCGGCGTCCAGACGGTTCCGGCGTCAGTGGTTTTCCAGACGCCGCCGTTCACGCCGCCGAAATAAAAAGTGGTGGAGTCGCCCGGAACGCCCGCTACAGCGACCGCCCGGCCCCCGCGAAATGGCCCGATTAAGCGCCACTTGAGGCCATTCACCAGTTCGGATTGAACCGGCTGGGTGACCGCCGATACGGCAAGTGAAAGTAGAACGCACGTCAGCAGAGGCAAGTGAAAGCGCAACCCGAATTTATTCAAAGCCCGAAGTCCCCCGTGGAATAGTCAGTCTACCGGAAAAATTCAATTTTCCTCCCGCCATCGTTCTTCATTCTGTTACGCTGCATAAACTATGCGCCTCAGCACAATACTGTTTTTCGCCACTGCACTTGTCGGTCCGCTCTTCGCGCAAGACGTTAAACCGGTCGCGGATCGCGTCGCGGCCCAGAGCGCTCTTTTCGACGAGCAGTACGAATCCGATCTTCGCAATTTTCCCGAGCGTGCTACCGCCTACGGCGATTACCGCTACAACGATAAGCTGGCCGAGTATTCGCTACGGGCCATTGCGGAACGCCATCATACAGACGAAACCTTCCTTGCTCGACTCGAGGCCATATCGAGTGCGGGTTTTACCGATCAGGATCAACTCTCACACGACCTGCTGCTTCGCGTGCTCCAGCAGCGCATTGCCGACTACGACCTTAAAGAGTACGAGATGCCAATCAATCAACAGAACGGCGTCCATACGGGTCTGGCGGACTTGCCGCTTTCGGTGCCCTTCGATTCGGTCAAACACTACGAAGACTACATTGCCCGTCTGCAACAGATTCCGCGCGTCCTCAGCCAGACCACCGAAGTGCTGCGCGCCGGCATGAAGGAAAAGCTCATGCCGGTTCGATTCCTTATCGAGAAGCTTCCGGTGCAGTGCCAGGGCATTATTGACGCCGATCCTTTTCTTATTCCCACGAAAAAGTATCCGGCAAGCATCTCAGCCGATGATCAGAAGCGCCTTACCCAGCAGATTACGGACGCAATCAACAATCAAGTGATTCCGGCCTACAAGACCTTCGCCGCGTTTCTTACCGCCGAGTACGCTCCTCAAGGCCGAACCACGCTATCTGTTACTTCTCTTCCCGATGGCCAGAAGCGCTACCAGAACGACATTTACGCCCGCACGACTACTCACATGACTCCGGATGAGATCCACCACCTCGGTCTCCGCGAGATGGATCGCATTCAGGCCGAGATGACTGCGATCGCGAAGAAGGAAGGCTTTTCCGATCTCGCTACGTTCCGGGCTTCGCTCAAAACCAATCCAAAATATATTCCGACTTCCGCCGATCAAATTCTCGACGATTTCCGGCATTACATCGCGCAGATGGAGCCAAAGCTTCCTCATCTGTTCACTCTGCTTCCGAAATCTCCGGTGACGGTTGAGGCGATCCCGGCATTTCAGGCGGCGGCTTCAACTCACTATGTCACCGGCACTCCGGATGGTAAGCGGCCGGGCCGAGTCGTTGTCGCAACTTCGAACTTTGCGGAGCGCTCACTGATCGACGACGAGGCCATCGCCTACCACGAAGGCATTCCGGGACATCACATGCAGCTGTCGGTGCAGCAGCAACTCACGGGATTGCCCAAGTTCCGGCTCCACAATCTTGGCTTCAATGCTTATATCGAAGGCTGGGCTTTGTATGCCGAGCAACTGGGCAAGGAAGTTGGCTTCTACCAGGACCCCGTCTCGGATTACGGCCGGCTTTCCTCCGAATTGTTTCGTGCGGTTCGGCTGGTGGTGGATACTGGAATTCATTCGCAGGGCTGGACGCGCGATCAGGTCGTAGAGTTCTTCCGCAAGTCCGGCGCGGTTGACGAACCCACCATACAATCCGAAACTGACCGCTATATCGCATGGCCGGCGCAAGCCCTTAGTTACAAGCTGGGCCAGCTAAAATTCAGAGAACTGCGCGAACGCGCGCGGAAAGAACTGGGACCCAAGTTTGACATCCGCACGTTCCACGATGAAATGCTCGACGGCGGAACTCTGCCACTTGATCTGCTCGAAGCTCGCACCAACAAGTGGATCGAACAACAGAAGTCGAAATGAAGCCGGCAATTATTTTTGCCGCGTGTTCAGCTTATCGAGAGCTCGCTTGAGTTCCTCGAGCTTCTGTCCAGCCTCGCCGAGTTTGCCTTCTGCGGTGAGGCGCTGGTAGTCGGAGAGATCCCGGGCGGCCTCCGCGATGAGCGAGTTGAGATCGGTCGCGGGTTGGGGCGACGCGGTCGACGCCGGAGCGCTTCGCGCCTGCTCTGGGGCGGCATTGGCCGGGGCGCTCAACGACGAGACTGCTCCGCCAAAAAGCGACGCCATGGCCGACTCGAACGTAGGGCCGTAAGCCAGCTTATCCTGCAAAGCGAGCACGACCAGGCGCAACTCGGGCATGGGACTTCTTTCAGCCTGCAAGTAAATCGGTTCGGCATACAGCAGCGCTTTGCCAGTAGGAATCACCAGCAGAGCACCGCGGCGTACGTGCGAGCCTTGCTGATTCCACAGCGTTAGCTGCCCGGAGAGCTGCGCGTTTTGGTCGATACGCGCCTCGACTTGCAGAGGCCCATCGACCAGCTTTGTCTTGGGAAAGTTGTAGACCACGGATGTTCCGTACTGTGCGCCGTCGCTGCGTCCGGCAATCCAGCCAATCAGATTATTCCGGTTGGCCGGCGTGAAGGGTAGAATCTCGACAAACTCCTCGCCGGTTTCGCCGGGCAGCTTCATCAGAACGAAATTCGGTTGCATGGCCTGGGTTTGTTGTTCTCCCGATGCACTCATGCCGACTTCGGTGGCGACCGTCCACAGATCTTCGCGGTTGTAAAAAGCTTCCGGATCGGTCATGTGATAGAGACCGTAGACTTCCGCCTGCAGTTTGAGCAGGAGCTCGGGATAGCGAACGTGCTTACGCAAACCCGGCGGCATCGCCGACGCATCCTTGAAGAGATCTGGAAATATGCGCCGGTAGGCCGCGATGATCGGATCTTCCGGATCGAAAACATAAAAGGTAGTGGTTCCATCGTAGGCGTCGATCACCACCTTCACGCTGTTTCTCATGTAATTGATGGAGTTGTCGGCCAACCGATAATGCGTCGAATATGGATAGCTGTCGGAAACTGTGAACGCGTCCAATATCCAGGATAACCGGCCGTCGTCGCCGAGCACCACGTACGCATCGGGATCGTAAGTAAGGAACGGCGCCAGCGCCGAAACTCGATCGCGTATGTTGCGCCGCATCAGCAGGCGGCTCTCACTATTCACATCGTCGCTGAACGGAAGCTTGGCGAGGTCGCTCTGATCGAGCGCGATGATCATCCGGCGCAGGAAACCGCCGAGGAGAATGCCGCCGTTGCCTTCGTAGGACGTGAGATTGTTGCTCTCGCCCTGCGGATAATTGAATTCTTTCTGCCGCGTCTTTACGTAGACATCGGTATTGGTCAATTCGCCGAAATAAATTTCTGGCCGCGTGACATTTAAATTATGCTCCGTGCTCTGAACCGGCATGTTGCTCAAAATCAGCGTGGGAAGTCCCTCGGCGGTAAATCCATTCACTGGATTCATCGTTACGCCATAGCCGTGGGTATAGATCAACTTCTCGTTGATCCAGTTGCGGCTGCTCTCGGGGAGCTTATCCACATTTAACTCGCGTGCCGCGAGCATGACTTCGCGAGTAGTGCCGTCGATGTTATATCGATCAATGTCGATGTCCGGAAAGTCATAATAGGTACGGATTTCTTGAATCTGGCGCAGCGTGTCCTGGAGGGCGCGCCAGTCCCACAGCCGGATGTTCCGAAGAGTAGCTTGATTGTTCGCGGCATCGGCGGCCTCAACCGTTGTCTCAGCTGGAAACTGCCGCTGCGTGATGCGATCCAGTCCGTAAGCCTGCCGCGTAAGCTCAGTGTTGAAAACAATGTAGGGCTTCTCGCGCACCAATTCTTTCGGCTTGACGATGAAGCTGCTGACGTACCAGGAGACTCCTTGAAGAGCGATGTAACAGACTGCGGCGGGAATGATCGCCGCGACCAGCCAGCGGCCTTGCGGAACCCGCAGCGCGTTGGCAGTTGCGATCGCCGCTCCAAGAAGCAGCGCGATGCAAACGATGAGCATTCCCGTGAGGGTGATGTGCGCGTCGGTGTAGGTGACTCCACCGAAAATCGTGTGATCTTCGAGCAGTTGCTGGTACCGGCCGATATACTCCCGCATGGCTAGAACCAGCAACAGAAACCCAAATGTGAGCGAGAGCCCGCGCCACGGTAACGTGACGTGGCGGCTGAGCCGCCCGGCGAGCATCCGGCTTCCGCCCGTGATAAAGAGAAAAAAAACGGCGAGTGCACAAGTGATGACCGAGAGCGTAAGCAGCCAGCCAGAAATGAGCTGCCAGGCGGGAAGAGTGAATAAAAAAAAGTTCAGCGGCTTACCAAAAATGGGATCTGCTACCGTGGTTGTGCGAGGCGCATACCAATAAAGCGCGAACGTGGACCACTCCGCGATCATGGCGGCGCCAGTGGCTACGGCGATGGCGAGCGAAGCTCCGAGCCCGATGAGGCGTAGAACAGGCTCAACCGGCAGCTTTACCGGTTGTCCGCCAATGACAATCGTGTGACCGTCCGGCAAGTCGCGAAGGTGCGCCTGCTTGAGGGCGAGGAACGCTCCATAGAGAATGATGAAAGTAGCGGCCGCAAACGCGGCGAAGATTTCCCACTGCAAACTCAGTGTCTTCCAGAAGACCGCTGCATAGTCGAGCGACGTGAACCAGAGCAAGTCGACATAGTAGGACAATCCGGCCCGGCCGCCGAAAAAAATAACGGCCAGGACGACAAGAATGATAAAAAACCGCCAGCGGTTGCGAGGACGCGGCGAACCTGCCCGCGGCCAGTCAATGGACTCGTGCATTCTTCGACTCCGTTTTCATGAGCTTTATCTAAGTACTCGCATGATACTCTCTGCGGTTCCGAAGATGCCGATTGGGCGCAAGATGGTGTGGCGGAGTGGAACTGGGAGAGGTAGCCGCGGAGAAACCGCACTTCATCGACGGCGGAATGCCACCGGACGGGGAGTTTGTGAGGTCGCTGACTTCAGCGTGTCAGGTCTACAGTTGTGAGCGCGTCAACTGCCTGCATCCGGGCGCGCTCCAAGTTGAACGCCGTGTTCGCCAGACCGACGTGAGAGAACGCCTGCGGAAAATTGCCCAACAAGCGTTTTGCGACTGGATCATACTCCTCGGAAAGCAATCCAACGTCGTTACGAATATCTAACAGACGCTCAAACATCTGCTCCGCGTCTTGCTGTCGATTCTGCAAAATATAGTTGTCCGCCAACCAAAACGTGCAAGCCAAGAACACTCCCTCGCCATGGGGCATTCCATCCACGGCGGGGTCCTGGGTGTAGCGTGCGACAAAACCATTTTCGACAAGGTGCGTTTCGATCGCTTTGACTGTGCCAACCACTCGCGCGTCATTTGCCGGAAGAAATCCGACCAGTGGCATCATGAGTAAGCTCGCGTCCAGATGTTTACCGCCGTAGTACTGAACAAAAGAGTTCCCGTCCGCATCGAAGCCTTCCCGGCAGACCTGCTCATGGATGGCGTCGCGAAGTTGTCTCCAGCGAGGAATTTCCGTCTCGAACCGGCCCAGCTGTGCGGAACGTATCAGGCGATCGACGGCGACCCAGGCCATCATCTTGGAATGCACAAAGTGTCTGCGCGGCCCGCGCATCTCCCAAATCCCGTCGTCGGGCTGCTGCCATCCCGTCTCCAGGAATTCCAGCATCGCCAGAGCGACATCGTTTCGCGAGTGTTCGGGAGGTCCGAGTCCCGCTTCACGAGCTAGAAAAAGTGTATTCACCACTTCACCAAAGATGTCCAACTGATACTGTTTGTAGGCGGCATTTCCCGTTCTCACGGGGACCGATTTCTCGTATCCCGCCAGCCACGGCAGTTCCAGTTCCGTCAGCCTGCGTTCGCCACGCAAGCCATAAAGAATGTTGAGTTCCGCAGGGCTGCCCGCCACCGCGCGCAAAAGCCATTCGCGCCACTCGCGCGCCTCTTCCAGATAACCGGCATTCAGTAGGGACTGCAGCGTCAACGTCGCGTCGCGCACCCAGCAAAAGCGATAATCCCAGTTTCTAACACCCCCCAACAACTCCGGAAGCGAGGTTGTGGGCGCTGCCACAATCCCTCCTGTCGGAAGAAACGTCAGGCCCTTCAGCGTAATCAGAGAGCGCAATACGGCGTCCCGGTACTTGCCCCGATAAGAACAGCGACCAGACCATTCACGCCACCAATCGTCCGTTTCTTGGATCGCCTGCTCCACATTCAGTGGCGAAGGCTCGTCCGTGTGCGATGCGTACCAGGTGAGATCGAACGGAAGTTTTTGCCCCTCGGCAACCGTAAACGTGGCGAATGTTTTGAAGTTTTCGCCGCGTAGCGGCACCTGCGTCCGTAAGCTAACCATGTCCGGCCCCGCAATGGCCGAGATTCCATGATCGGTTTGCCGTACCCAGGGCACCACGGAGCCGTAGTCGAAACGAATGACGAATTCCATTTTCATCTCAACTTGGCCTCTGGTGCCGACTATCAAGCGCGCCAGTCCGGGAGCCTCATTGCGGGGAATCATGCAATCGATAACGGTCACAGACCCGCTCTCGGTGTCGAACTCGGTTTCGAGAATTAAGGTGCCTTCCCGATAGCGGCGGCGAATCGAGCGGACCGGTCCGGCGGGTGCAATGGACCAATGCCCGTTTTCCGCAGTTCCCAGCAGAGAAGCGAAACATGCGCCGGAATCGAAATGCGGCAAGCAGAGCCAATCGATGGAACCTTGTTTGGACACGAGAGCAGCGGTGTGGCAATCGCCGATCATTGCATAGTCTTCAATAGGAACAGACAAAGTGCCTCCCCAGCATAGTCAGGTCGGTTAGAGTTCGCGGCAGACCGTTAAGTTGTCGGCGGATGTCATTAGATGCGGTTCGATTGTTTCATGTTTTCAGTCCTCCATTTACAATCATCCGTCCACCTGCTGGGTTCCCATGGCACTGACGGAGTCGGAGGCGATCGTGCTGCGCACCTATCCGCTGCGCGAGGCTGATTTGCTGGTCACGCTGTTTACGCGCGCGGAAGGTAAGGTGCGCGGCGTGGCGCGGTCGGCGAAGAAGTCGAAACGGCGCTTCGGCGGCGCGCTGGAGCCCATGACTTATGTGCGGGCTTTTTACGACGTGCGCGAGCGGCAGGAGTTGGCGCGACTCGATGCCTGCGAGGTGCTGGAGTCTCCGCTGGCCAGCGAAGTCAGCTATGCGCGCGCTGTGGCGCTGGCGCATGTGGCCGAACTGCTCGATGAGTTGCTGCCGGATCGCGAAGCCAATGACGCCATCTTCCGCCTGAGCCTCTCGGTACTGCACGCCCTCACTGGCTCAGAAATATGGATGCCGGTCACTTACTTTGATCTGTGGCTGACCCGGCTGGTCGGTTTTCTGCCCGAACTGACGGAATGCATCGTGTGCGGCCGCAGCCTGAACGGAAGCCGCGCTTACTTTCATGCACTGGCCGATGGGCTGATGTGTCCCGAGGATAAGCGGCTGGCGTCGTCCGAGATTTCAAACGAGTCGCGGGCGCTGGCCGCGAAGATGTTTCGTGCTCCGGTGGAGAGTTTTGCGGGCTCGCCATGGCCGAAGGTGCAGGGAGCCGATCTGCGGAAGTTTCTGATCCAGGCCTTGCAGCGGCACATTGAGAAGAAGATTGTGACGGCGGGGATGCTGGAGAAGGGCGGGTTCTAGAGGATACCGATGCGGCTGCCGAAGGGGAGGCACGTTTGACAGCGGATTGCTTCGCGTAGTACCTTCAAAATAGACGTTGCATACTCGACGTCGCGCTGGCTCTCGTAGAGGGCTAGCTACAAAAGAAGCGCACGGGCAGCAAGCCCATTGGAGTGCAAAAATGAACCGTCCTTTGACATCATCTATTCCCAAACAGCCCCAGCAAAATGTTAACCTCGTAGACTGCAATTCGCTCCTCGAAGTGGGGGACGCTATTGCCGCCGCCGAACAACTGGATCGCGTTCAGATCGAATACGCGAAACTCTCCGAACGACTCAAGGCAGAACGAGTTCGAAACTATTGGTCGCCCGCGAATGTGTCCATAGCGCTGGTTTCCGCGAATGAGGAGTCGGAGGGACAGCAGCGATTTACGGCGATGCTTTCAAAATCCGGCTTCGACACTGACGTGTCGTTCTACCGCGACAACTATGTTTCCGTTCCCGCGGGAAGACAGCCCGCAGACTTTTATGAGCAGAGCAAGGAACGGCGGCAGCGGCCGCTCATATCGTTGGCCTCTCGTCTGGCCTACGCCCTGGGCCTTTTAGCTCGATACGAAGAGCCGCAGATCATCATTGTGGCCCATGCTTTCGAGCTCTATTGGCCGATGCTTAACTTCGCCCAGCGTAACCCGCAGGCGCGAGTTGCGCTCGCGTACTTTGCTAATTTCCTGGACTCCCGCTGGAAGCAGGTGGGCCTCTTCGATGACTCGTTTCCCATAAAATTCTTCAACCTAGAGGAACACAGCGCCGAACTGCTTGGCGGAGTCGACCTGCGTGGCTCTGCCCGGGGTCGCAGCATCCGCTCGCCCGGTAGCGGCCTAAGCCGTCTCTGAGCGCGGCTTCGGTGTCAGTTGTTTATTAAGTCGTCACGGTACCGTGACGTTAAGCTGCCACGCACATAGTGCGCGGCTTGTAAATACAGGAGGCGCATATGCATTGCACGGATAGCTTCTATGTGGTTGCTGTTATCGGGCTGCGTTACAAAGAGTTCGTCAGGCTCGACGAGAAGGTGACCAGCCGCGGTCTACCGATATCCCTCAATTACGCAGGACACATCTCCGACGGCTCGAATTGCGGGTGTCGCGCAATGGAAGCTGCCCGCGCAGCTGATCTGGTTCTTTGGCAGCCGAATGGAACGAGGCATCTTCCGGCGGGCTTCGTACCATCGCTTCCGGTCTTGCGGGTGCATGGCGTGTCTAGCGGCTTCAACGCATTACTGCGCTGGCTGACAGGGAAGGCCAGAGAGCAGAGGATGTGACGGCTTGTCAAAGCTTCCGTTACAATCATTGATTAATCTTCAAGTTCCCGGACAAGTGTGTGAATGCATCCAAGCCCAACCCGCTGACCTTCCAGGAACTCATCCTGCGCTTGCAGGCCTTCTGGGCGGAGCGCGGGTGTGTGTTGCAGCAGCCTTATGACGTGGAAGTGGGCGCGGGGACGATGGCACCGGAGACGTTTCTGCGCGTGCTGGGGCCGAAGCCTTATAAGGTGGCGTATGTGCAGCCCTCGCGGCGGCCGGCGGATGGGCGCTATGGCGAGAATCCGAACCGCCTGTTCAAGCACATGCAGTTGCAGGTGATCCTGAAGCCTCCGCCGGAGAATGTGCAGGAACTTTATTTGGAATCGCTGGGCGCGATCGGCATCGACCTGCGCGAGCACGATATCAAGTTCGAAGAAGATAATTGGGAAGCGCCGACGCTCAGTGCGTGGGGCGTGGGCTGGCAGGTGATGCTGGATGGGCTGGAGATCACGCAGTTTACCTACTTCCAGCAATGCGGAGGAGTGGATTTATTTCCGATCTCCGCCGAATTGACTTACGGCCTGGAGCGCATCGGCGCATTTCTGCAGGATGTGGATTCGATTTACGACATCGTGTGGGCGCGCGATCCCTCGGTTGACGGAAAAACGACCGGGCATGAAGTGAAGTACGGCGATGTGCGCCTGGCGGATGAACAACAGTTCTCGGTTTACAACTTCGAGTCGGCGGATGTGGAGAAGGCTTGGGAGCATTTCCGGCTGTACGAGGCGGAGTGTCAGGGGCTGATCGAGCAATTTAGACGCATCCAGAATTTTCAGAAGACTGTTGTCGATGACTTGAACGTAAAGATTTTAGGCGCGGAAGATGGCGGACAAGTCGCCACGAGCCAACGTAACATCAAGTCCTGGCCAATTCTCGCAGCCTACGATCTCTGTTTGAAGTGCTCACATCTATTCAACATCCTCGACGCCCGCGGAGCGATTTCGGTGACTGAGCGCGTTGGTGTGATTGCGCGTGTACGGGCGCTGGCGGTTGGAGTTGCGAAGGGGTGGGTGGATCAGCAAAAGAGTGAATCTGCGGCGGCCGAGAAATTAGACGAGCCTGAGCCTGCAAGCAAGAAAGAGACGAAGAAAATTCGCGAGAAGTTATCGCCTGTGGGACAGTGAACGGTGATCCGTGCGGCGTAGTCTGCGTCACATTAGATTACCCTGGTTTGAGAGACTCAGAGTTTGAAGCATGCCAGACTTTCTACTAGAGATCGGATGCGAAGAGATTCCTGCGCGGATGATCGACGCCGCGTCCGAAGAGTTGCGTGTGCGCATCCAAGACTTGGTCCAGAGGGAAAAATTGGCAGGCGGCACATTCGAGAGTTTCAGTACTCCGAGGCGCATTGCCGTTGTTGCTCAGGGAGTGGCAGCACAGCAACCGGCGGTCATCGATCTAGTAACTGGACCTTCGATGGTTGTTGCGTACAAAGACGGCCAACCCACGCCCGCTGCTCATGCCTTCGCTAAGAAAACCGGCGTTGATGTGTCATCCCTTAATAAAATTACGACGCCAAAAGGCGAATATGTCGCCGCTCGAATTGCAAGGCAAACGCGGACTGCCGCAGAGATATTGGCCGAATCGCTCCCCAAAGAGATCTCCTCGATCTATTGGCCAAAGAATATGTATTGGCGCAAACCGAACGAGCGGTTTGTGCGGCCAGTGCGGTGGCTGGTCGCGATGCTGGATGACGAGACGATCCCGTTGGAATTCGACGGAATCCAGGCAGGAAAGGCATCGCGTGGGCACAGAATTTTGTCCGCCGGCACGGTAACCATTCCGCGGGCCGGTTCCGCTTACGTCGATGCGCTGCGCGCGGCCAAGGTTCTCGGGCGCAGCGAGCGCGAGCACCAGATTCGCAAGGCTCTCGATGCCGCTACGCGCAGCATTCCCGGAGCTCGCTGGCGCGAAGACAAGCCCCTGCTCGACAGCGTGGTGAATCTTACGGAATTTCCGTCGGTGATTCTGGGCGGCTTCGATTCGCAGTTTTTGGCGCTGCCGGAAGAAGTTTTGGTGACCGTGATGCGCGATCATCAGAAATATTTTGCGCTGGAAGATTCAAGCGGCAGGCTGCTGCCGCATTTTCTGGCGGTTTTGAATACTGACGGAGATGCGCAGGGCCGCATCCGGCACGGCAACGAGCGCGTGCTTCGCGCCCGCTTCAACGATGCCCGCTTTTTCTGGCAGACGGACCAAAAGCGGTCGCTGCTGGAGCGGCTGGATTTGCTGCGCAGCGTCACTTTCCAAAAGGATCTTGGCAGCTACTATGAGAAGACGCTCCGGGTGCAGCGGTTGTGCAGTTGGCTGAGTGAAATCGTCAAGCAGAGCGGGATGACGGTGCGTCCGGGAGTGATTCACAAGGCGGCCTGCCTGGCCAAGACCGATCTGACCACCGAACTGGTAAAGGAGTTCACCGAACTGCAGGGAATTGTGGGCGGTCTCTACGCGCGAGTGCAGGAGCTTGATTCCTCGTTACCGGAAGCGACGCGGCTCGCCATCGCGGATACTATTTACGATCATTACAAACCTGAATTCACGGAAGATGCCGTGCCGCGCTCGCTCGAGGGTGCGGTGCTTTCCATCGGCGACAAGGCGGATACGATTGCCGGCATGTTTTCGCTGGGACTGATTCCGACCGGGTCGAAGGATCCATTCGCCATGCGTCGGCAGGCCAACGGCATAGTGAAGACGATCGCGGAGAAGAGGTTGCCTTTGCCTTTGTCGAATCTGATGCAGGATGCGAGGGCTGGCTACCAGGGATCGGAAGCGAAGAAGAAGTTTGTCGATGAGGCCAAGTTTTCCGAGAGTCTGCGGACGTTCTTTCGCGAGCGGTTGGAATTTTATTTGAAAGATGTGCGTGGGTATGCGTATGACGTGGTTAAAGCTGTATTGGCAGCGGATGCAGACGACGTGGTGGACGTGCTGGCGCGGGCCGAGGCGGTGAAGCAGGTGTTGCACATGCCTGAGTTTCTGGCGATCGGCGCGGCCTGCAAGCGCATGCGGAATATTTTGAGGCAGGCGGAAGAGAAGGGACTCAAGCCGGCGGCTGCCTTTGAGTATCTGCCCGAGTCAGCTCCTGAGGAGAAAAACCTGGTTGCCTACGTGGAAACGCACAGCTCCAGGATTGAAGCGTGCCGCAAGGAAAAGGAATACGTTGACGCGCTTCTTTTGCTCTCGACAGCTCGAGAGCGCGTTGACGCGTTTTTTGAGAAAGTCATGGTGATGGTCGAAGATGAGCAGCTCCGAGCGAATCGCCTGGCTCTACTCCGGACACTGTTGCAAGAGTTTTCCACCATCGCGGATTTTTCCGAGATCGTGACTGAAGGGAAAGCATAGTCGCGAATCCACAGGGGCTAAAGCCCTTGCTAACAAATAAATGAGTTCTGATCGCAGCGCTGAAAGCGCTGCGCCACCCAAAAGCTACGACAAAGGACCAATAAATCATGGCGACGATGACCCTCCCCGAAAAAGCTGAAGTGCCGGAACAAAACAACAACCCGACCAAGTACGTTTATTTTTTCGGCGGCGGTAAGGCCGATGGTCACGGCAAGATGAAAGATGATCTGGGCGGCAAGGGCGCCGGTTTGGCCGAGATGACCAACGCCGGACTTCCCGTTCCTCCGGGCTTTACCATCCAGACGGAAGCTTGTCGCGAATACATGCGGCAGGGGCATGTATCGAAAGCGGTTGACCGGCAAATGGAAGAGGCCCTCGCAAAATTGGAAACGCTTCAGGGTCAGAAACTCGGCACCGGCGAGAATCCCTTGCTGGTAAGCGTTCGTTCTGGCGCGAAGTTTTCCATGCCCGGAATGATGGATACCATCCTGAATCTCGGATTGAACGACAAGAGTGTGGAAGCGTTGGCCAAACGCAGCAACAACCCGCGCTTCGCGGCCGACTCCTACCGGCGACTTATCCAGATGTTCGGCAACGTGGTATTGGAGACTCCGAAAGCCGCGTTTGACGAAGTATTTGATGCGAAAAAGAAGCAGAAGAAGACGCATCTCGACACCGATCTTGACGCCAAGGCGCTGAAGGAAGTGATCGAGGAATACAAGAAAGTCGTCAAGAAACATGCCAAGCGCGACTTCCCACAGGATCCTCACGAACAGCTGATGATGGCTCGCGACGCCGTATTCCGCTCCTGGCAGAATGATCGCGCCAAGCACTACCGCCGAATCAACAACATCGATGACATGCTCGGCACGGCCGTCAACGTCCAGGCCATGGTCTACGGCAATCTTGGCGATACCAGCGGCACCGGCGTTGGTTTTACGCGGAATCCAGCGACCGGCGCGAAGGAGTTTTACGGCGAATTTCTGATGAATGCGCAGGGCGAGGATGTAGTTTCCGGCGTGCGAACCCCGGTTCCGATTCTCGAACTGCAGAAAATCATGCCGGATGTCTACAACCAGCTTCGCGAAATCACCACGCGTCTGGAGAAGCACTACCGCGACATGCAGGATTTCGAGTTCACCATTCAGGACGGCAAGCTTTACATGCTGCAGACGCGCAACGGGAAACGCACCGGTCGCGCTGCCGTGCGCGTGGCGATTCAGATGGTGGATGAAAAATTGATTACCCAACAGGAAGCGATTTTCCGGGTGGAACCGAATCAGCTCTATGATTTTCTCGTGCCACGATTGGATGAAAAGAGTACGAAAGTTGAAGTTCTGGCAACGGGATTGCCCGCCTCGCCCGGTGCAGCCGTCGGCCAAATTGTTTTCACTGCCGAGGAAGCGGTCAAGAAAGCGGGCCATGGTGCGCAAAAAAATCCGGTGATTCTCGTTCGTGCCGAAACCACTCCCGAAGATATCCAGGGCATGGAAGTCGCGGCCGGGATTCTGACGTCGCGCGGCGGAATGACGAGTCACGCGGCCGTCGTCACACGCGGCATGGGCAAGTGTTGCGTGGCGGGTGCTGGCGATATTCAAGTAGATGAGCGCGCCGGGGAAATGCGTGTTAAGGGCCAAGTGTTTAAAGAGGGGGATTGGATCTCGCTCGACGGAACCAGCGGACGCGTTATCAAAGGGAAGCTGAATACGCTGGAAGCCTCTTCCAACGATGCCGACCTGCAAAAACTGCTGGGCTGGGCGGAGCCATTCCGCAAAATCGGTGTGCGCGCCAATGCCGATATTCCTCGTGACGCGATTCAAGCCAAGGCATTTGGCGCTGAGGGAATCGGTCTGTGCCGCACCGAGCACATGTTTTTTGCCGAAGACCGCATTCCACACATGCGCGCCATGATTCTGGCCGACAATGAAAAAGACAGGCGCATCGCGCTCAAGAAGTTGCTTCCCATGCAGCGCGCGGACTTCATTGGATTATTAAAAGCGATGGCAGGTCTGCCTGTAACCATCCGGCTGCTCGATCCACCCTTGCACGAGTTCTTGCCCAAGCGCGAGAAGCTCATGGTCGATATCGCCAGCTTGAACAGCGCCAGCGCCAAGCAAAAGAAAGCTCTCGTCGAAGAATATCGCGACTACGGCGCAGGGGGAGCGGGAGACCTAAAAAAACTTCTCCCTCATCTTTTGTCGCGCGTGGAAGAGTTGCACGAGTTCAATCCCATGCTCGGACATCGCGGATGCCGTTTAGGAATCACGTATCCCGAGATTACCGAGATGCAGGCGCGGGCCATTTTTGAAGCGGCCGTGGCTGTCGAAAAGCAAGGCATTAAAACGCACGCGGAAGTGATGATCCCGCTGATCGCGACGGTGAAAGAGATGTCGAACCAGGGGGCGATTGTTCGGCGCGTGGCGGAAGAAGTGTTCAAGGAAAAAGGGAAGCACGTGCACTACCTGGTGGGGACGATGATTGAGTTGCCTCGTGCCTGCCTGGTCGCCGACGAAATTGCCAAGGAAGCAGAATTTTTTTCTTTCGGCACAAACGACCTCACTCAGACAACATTTGGCTTTTCGCGCGATGACGTGAACAAGGTGCTGCCCACGTATTTGGCGGAAGGAATTCTGAAGCAGGATCCGTTTGCCGCGATTGACCAAGTTGGCGTCGGTGAACTGGTACGGATCGGAATCGAGCGCGGACGAAAGACGCGTCCCAAACTGGAAGTCGGAATCTGTGGCGAGCATGGCGGCGAGCCGTCGTCAGTAGAATTCTGCCATCAGGTGGGAATGGATTACGTTTCTTGTTCTCCGTTCCGCGTGCTCACGGCGCGGTTAGCGGCTGCACAAGCCGGTGCGTCCGACGCTCTGAAAGTTGAGGGCGGAAGAACGAAATGAAAACCCGCAGAGGGCGCGGAGAACGCAGAGGAATTTTAGGGGCTTCTTGGACACCAACGAGATTTCCGGAGCCGTCGTCGATGCGGCGATGAAGGTGCATACGGCGCTGGGTCCGGGATTGCTGGAGAGTGTCTACGAAAAGTGCCTAAAGCATGAACTGACGAAGCGTGGTCTCCGCGTCGAAGCGCAGATCTGGCTGCCTGTAATCTATGACGGCGTCGAGATAGAGGGCGGCTACAGGATTGATCTTCTTGTCGAAGGCCAAGTGGTCGTCGAATTAAAAGTAGTTGAGCAAATACTGGACATTCACAAGGCCCAGTTGCTCTCTTACCTGAAGCTCTCAGATAAACGCGTCGGCCTGCTCATCAACTTCAATGTAGTGCATCTAAGAGACGGGATACGAAGGTTGGTAAATAATTTTCCCTCCTCTGCGTCCTCAGCGTCCTCTGCGGTTGTGGACTGACTTGTCGGTTATTGGACTCTCTGCAGGCGCGCGATCAGCTTCTGGGCCAGGCTTTCCTCCGATTCGGACCAGAGCAGTCGGGTGCTGGCGCCGCTGTTTTTCTCCACCTTCACCGAGAATTCGACCAACTTCGCGACGTTGTCGCGAATCTTGGCGTTCGTCTGCTCATTGAGTGAAATCTCGGGCTGGAGAAAGTACGAGTCCAAACCGAAGTCCACCTGGATGTGTCCCGTGTGTTGATACGTTCCCTCGTCGAAATCTTCTCCCTGAACGGTGAATTTCACCGGCGCGGCTTCCAGCAGCCAGTTCCCGCTCGAAGCGTCCGGAGTCCACAAGTCCCAATAGGCTTCGAAAACGTACGCGTAGTCGTCATGAACCAGCTCGGCGGCAATCAGCGTAGCCTGCCCGGGATCGATCCCCGCCGGAAAGCGCCGCTCCAGCACCGTGGCCTCGCTCCACGAAACAGGATGAACCGCAAAGTATGTGACGCCTGACCGCTGCGCCGAAAAAGGAAACTGCTGCAAGACCGCGAAAGCGTGCGGCAACATCTCGGGTCCGGAAAAATCCAGAAACCAGAGACTTAGATAGACGGGATCGGACACATTTTCCTCGAATACTTCTCAAATCGCATTCGGCGTGATCGCTAACCGATTCTAAATTGTCTGTCTCGCGTTTTGACAGGGCTACACGGGCTTGTTACGATCAAATGTCGGTTCACGTGACCCACCTTACAATCGTCCCCGTCGTCTAGCCTGGCCTAGGACATCGCCCTTTCACGGCGGTAACACGGGTTCAAATCCCGTCGGGGACGCCAACCTTATCAATGATTTGCAGGATTGCCGGTTTTGGCGCACTACGGGTTACGCTACGGTTCAGCTGCTGAACCACGATGAGCGTTGCGCTGGTTACGGGAGGTAAGCATACCAACAGGTGATGCTGGATCGCAGAGGTCGATCACGTCACCACCCGAAGTGTTCTCAGTTGAAAATTCCTTTGGATGTCTGGAATCGGAATTCATGACCATGAAGGAGCCTGCCACCATGAGCTAACTTAAGGCAGGATTCCTCGGGGGTGGCCCGGGATCCCGTGATCCGCCCAGAATGCAGTTCATTTCCCAGAGGCGCTGGCATCCTGACTGCTCGTTAGCGTGTGCGCCTTCGCCAGCATCGCATCAAGCGCTGCGCGCGGGTAAAGCTTGCCGCTGAGCACAACCGCCTGAATCGAGCGCGTGTTATGAATGTCGGCGAGTGGGTTCTTATCAAGTAAAACAAAATCGGCAGTCTTGCCAACCTCAATGGTTCCGCGGCGGTCAAGTTGCCCCATAAACTCAGCGGCATTTCGAGTGGCGGCCTGGATAGCGGCAAGCGGAGATAGTCCGGCATCGACCAACAGCGCTAGCTCATCATGGATTCCGAAGCCGGGGAAGCACTGCGGATTCATGGTGTCAGTGCCGGCGAGTATGGGGACGCCCGCCCGGTACATGAGCCCGACAAGCCTTATGGATTCGTCAAATTGAAGCCGATTCAATTTGGCAATTGCGGCCCGAGGCTCGGGAGGAACGTTTTTGTAATAACCGGCATCCCATTTCGCTCGCACCTCTCTGCTCAAATATTTCAATCGTGGGTCATTCGCAGGCAGCGGATCGTCGATCTGTGCTCGCAGCAAAGTGAGGGTGGGACATTGCCAGGTTCTATCCTTCACGAACAGTGCAAACAAGGACTGGGCGGTAGCTTCGTCAAAAGTTTCAACGACGCGCATGTTAAGGCGAATGATGCTTTTCCCTGAGTCTATCTTTTGCGCCATTGTCGCGCCAGGCGCCCGGAACAATGCTTCCTGCTGCTGCATCTCCGAATCGATCGACTTTTCTTCTTTTGAGCAGCCGTCAGCCACGCGTGTCAGATGCTCAATGCTTTTCTGGCCAGCGTCGGATGCTTCTGCAGCGGTCACCGATTCCGGAACATGCCCTTCGAATGGAATACGACACTTGTTAGCCTCGTCGGCGATGGCGAAGTAGGCGTTGCGGGATAACCTGCTATAGACCTTGATGAAGTCTGCGCCACGCTCCCGCTGTTGTTCCACCACTTCGCGCCCTTGAGCTTCATCGGTGACAACGATCGATTCGGGCCAGACTGGATTTGGACCATCGATGATGGGACTGCCGAGGTAGATGGTCGGCGATGGATCTTCGTTCGAACCATGCGCAGCGCGCCACGCATGGGCGTCAGGCGGACCTGACATGTCACGCACGCCGACAACTCCGTTAGCCAGAAAAAGAAGGTGGCTCCAGGGAGCGCGGGCGTCTGACGCGCCGTGGACATGCATATCCCACAAGCCAGGGATGAGAAACTTTCCTGTGCCGTCGACGACTACGGCTTTTCTTGGGGTATGTGTCTTTCTCCATGGACCAACCGCAACGATGCGACCGCCATCTGCGATCACCGTCATGTTAGACTCGGGGCCACGGCCAGTGGCGTCAATCACTGTCACGCGTTTGATCACAAGCGATTGAGACCAGGAGCAGGCGCTGAATAGAGTGAACAGGAGAATCAGATGCAGGCCGCTAGCTGCGGGACATCGCGACAAAGGCCGTAAGCATTCGCACGCAAATTGCGGAGTTAGAGAGCGAGTGATTTGACACTTCATGCGTGCTTGCGAGTATAGACAATTTCCTGCTCACCCACATGCCGTCAACAATTCGTCAGGTTGCGCGGGCATCCGGAGCGAGAAGTGGTTTCGCGCATAGCGATCTCGACTGGTGAGAATGGGGCAATGCGTTCATCGACGAGCTATTGGTTCGTGTCTCGGTTGGATTGTCGGCAAACCTGACCTTACAGAATTACGTCAGGCTTGCCCGTCACCCGGCAGTAGCGAAGCGAATGAGCCCAGGTCTCAAAATTGAGGCCTGGGGCACGATAATGTGCCCTGATCTCAGCTCCACTGAGTTCGCCGTGAAGAAATCAGTCTGATGAATTGGGCGCCAGCAGGAGGATCTTCCCAATACCGCCTTTCTCCCCTAACACATGTGCTTCAGCTGCATCACACAACGGCATCCGGCGACCGATAGGCAGAATGAACTTGCCATCGCGCACGTCATCGGCAAACTCACGCACCTTGGATGGATCAGGCTGAGCGCGCACGCGCGTAATCTTCACTGTCGGATTTTGGGCCGCCGCGCTTTCCGGCAAGACAGCGGCGTACCCAAAGGAGCCGCCCTGCCTTACCTTCGCGATCAGCTTCGCTGCAACGTCACCGCCAACGGTGTCCGCAATTGCATCTACTAGGCGGAAGTTCTTAATCGCTTTATCGTCATCAATCGCGAGCACGTCAGAGACACCGAGGGAGCGGGCGTCATCCAGCTCTTTCGCGCGAACACCTGCAATCACTTGCGCGCCTATCTTCTTCGCCGTATGCACCGCCGCGCGCCCAACACTGCCCAGCGCTCCAGTTATCAGAACAATCTGTCCCTTTTTCACCTTTGTCGCAAGGCGCACAAGCTGGTCTCCCGTGAGGGAAATCAGCGGGATCGCGGCCGCGTTCGCCAGGTCCACGCCATCGGGCAGATGGGTCACGTCCAAATCGTCCACTGCCACCAATTCGGCATAGGTCGCGTTGGATAGCGCAAGAACGCGGTCGCCGGCCTTGAAGTGCTTCACATTTGCGCCCACCGCCCGTACGATGCCACTCACATCGCGGCCCAGAATTGCCGGAAACGACAACGGAGAGTCTTTCTGGCGCATCCCTGAACGCAGTTTCCAGTCGATCGGATTAACGCTCGCAGCGGCTGCCGCGATCAGTACTGTACTTCCGCTAATCTGCGGTTCGGGAACGGTGTCTTCAAATTTCAGCTTCTCGGGACCGCCGTACTCATGCAGCACCACTGCCCTCATCACGTATCTCCAAGAGACTCCAAGTATATTCAACCTCAAAATCAGATGCACGGGAGCCGACTCGCGTCTCAACGGGATAACTTCCGGCTTGCCCGTGGTCCGGCCAGAAGGGGAGTTAAGGATTCCTCTGATCTCGGCCGGCCTCCTTTGGCGCAAATTTGTTGCCTCCAACGTGAGATGAGCATGCGATCCGCGACACGAGACCAATCGGAAACTCCCGCGGAAGGAGTCCGCAAAATGAAGAATTTCGTGCTCCCGCTCATTGCATTATTTTTGGCTGTAACCTCGCCCCTCGGCAGCCAAACGAAACCGGACGAGCAAGCCGTGCGCGCGATTCCACAGGCATTCGCGGACGCATGGGCCAAACACGACGGCCACGAACTTGCAAAAATAATGGCGGATGATGTGGACTTTGTCACGGTAGGTGCCATGTGGCTGCATGGGAGGCCTGACTTCCAGAAATACCATGTGCGGCTACTGAGCGGCCGTTTCAAGGAGTCATCGATCACGCCGCGGCAGCGCGTTTTTTTGGAGCCCAGATATTGCTGCCGTTCACTGGAGTTGGACGGGTGCCGGCGATAAGAACCCAGATGGCACGGCGCGAACGCGGCGTTACGGGATGATGACGTTGGTTACTGCAAAACGAAACGGCACTTGGCTTGTGGTTGTCTCCCAGAATGACAACTCCTTTCCGGGAATGCCGCCCGAGATGCAAGGGATCACGACGCCGATGCCAATGCCTGACCAAATCGGTAGCCAGCCATCCAACCCGAAAAACTGACCCTGGCTATTTGAACAGTCGATCGCAAGTGTTTCTTTGCAAATTGTGGATAACCGGGCGCGTATTTTTAGCCGGGCACAAACGAGTGTGTCGGAAGCAAGAGGCGAAATCCTGCGCGGATTGTTAGCCAACATTCCCTAATCGCGTTACGTCAGAGTTGCCCGTAATCTGTCCAGAACGAACGCCAAAGTGCGGAGATCATTTCCGACAAGCCGACTCGTCACTAATCTGGTTAACTTGCTCGTCCGCGGAAATGCCTTTATGCAATCTCCCCTTTTGATCTACCGTTCCTGCGCTACTGCGCGCCGGGCTCTTGGGGGATAGCTGCTCCATCGGAACGTGGGTCTCCTGCAGCAAAGTTGACCCGACGGCTGTTGTCGCGGACGACAGCTGCCCCCTGGCCTACCGAAAAGGAGAAAAGTTCGAGCAGTTTTTGCGGCTCCCCAATAGCGCGCGAATTGCCTGGTTCTTGGCCGGCGGCATGGACGAGGCGAAAGACTTGCCCCCAGCAGGTAGGGTAAGATGCATCGAATTCGGAGTTTCTATTGCCAATGGTGCAGCTTCTAATCATTCTTGCGCTTTTCAATCGCGTTAATTGCCGCTTTGGGTGGCTGGCGCCGAGATCGAAGACTTCTCGTCGAATCGCGTAAGGGTTCGCTGGACCGGGACGCTGAACGAACAGCTGCCCTTGAAAAAGCCAATGAGGGTCTAAAAGCTTCCCAGGTCGATTTGCAAAGACGATGGCAGTATCTTTCAGAGGCTCAGAGGCTGAGTCACTCTGGGACTTTCGGATGGAAGGTGCACAGCGGCGAACTCGTTTGGTCTGACGAAACCTACCAAATTCTGGGTTTCGCACGACAAATGAATCCTACGCTCAATCTGGTATTCGACAGAGTTCACCCTGAGGACCGGGACCGCCTGCAACAGATCAGGGATCGCGCCACTCAGAACGGCATGGATTTAGATATTGAGCATCGAATTTTCTTACCTGACGGCGTCATCAAATATGTTCGGGTAGTTGCGCATGCTGGAAGAGACAGCTCCGGCGACCTCGAATATGTGGGCGTAGTGACCGACATCACCGAGCGCAAACATGTCGATGAAGAACGCCAGGCCCTGTCTCGCAGCTTGCAAGAAAGCAAAACAAGGCTTGAGGAAGCTCAACGTGTCGCCCAGATCGGGCACTATGAATGGAACCTTGTTGCCAACCGGGTGACTTGGTCCGCCGAACTTTATCGCATCTACGGACTGCCTCCACAAGAAGGGTCCATTGATATGGCGATGGTTCGGGAAATGATGCACCCTGATGATCGGGAACTCGTTTTCGGGACAGCTGAAGACGTCGTTCGTAGTGGAGTGAACGCTGCGGTAGAACATCGTGTCGTCTGCCCCACCGGCGAAGTGCGTACTGTACAGGCCATCGGGACTGTGAAAAGAGACGCATCGGGCCGAGCGTACGAAATATTTGGTACGGTCCAGGACATCACCGGCCGCAAGCGCGCAGAGGAAGAGCACCAGACGCTGTCGCGCGACCTGCAGGAGAGCAAAGCCTGGCTTGAAGAAGCCCAACAAGTCACTCATGTCGGCTACTGGGTATGGGACCTTCAGACGAATCGTCTCATCTGGTCGGACGAAAACTATCGCATCTTCGGGTTGGCGCCAGAGGAAGGCCCCATTGACTTAGGCAAGGTCCGCGAAATGATCCATCCGGACGATCGAGAGACCGTATTTCGAAACGCAGAACAAGCCGTTAGTTCTGGGGTACGCGCTGACTGTGAACATCGGCTTTTTCGCCCGAACGGGGAAATGCGCGTCGTACAGAGCCTGGGCGATCTAAAAAAAGACTCGTCAGGAAAGCCCTACCAAATGTTCGGTACCACGCAGGACATCACTGAGCGCGAGCGAGCAGAGGAGGCTCTGCAACTTGGTGCGTCATTCTGTTGACTTCGGCTTCCTGTGAACAGTCATGACACAGGTCACTTCCTGCCAAAGGTTGATTGCCGAGATCTGTTCGAAAACCATTGCTTCGTTTTCTGACGCGAGAAGTGACGGCCCTTCATTTTACCTACCACAACTGATGATACTTTTCAGGAGTAACGCCTTTGTTGTCCGCTGGAGGGGTTTCGTACAGGCTTTGGGGCCGCGCCTTCGGTCCGCACGATACGTCTTCGCCACGGGATTTCCGTGCGCCTGTCACCCAGATTGTTGTACCGCCATTGGGAACTCCAGCAGCTTGCCCCGTTCGTGTGGCGGCAACCACTTTGAAACCCTGCGAACACTTTGCGGAATATAGAATTCGATTATCTTTGCCATACATCCTCTGAAGTACTCCTCTGCTTGGCGCAAGAAGAGAAAAAGCACGCCAGATGCCAAAGCGATTCTTACGAGAGGCTACTGATGTCCGCGGGCAAGTCACGTGAGGGAGCCTCCGTTCTGTTTGCGCGTAGATGACGTAATCAGGCGGCGATCTGTCTTTTGGCAGGTTACGTGCTCTTGCTCTCGTGAAGGAGCAACAACATGCTGGAGGCAGCCGTACGTACGGAGAATGATCAGTGCATCGAGTTGGTCCCTTAGCGCTTTGCAGACAAGTGCTTCATTGTTACTGTGTGACCGGAAACTCTAGGTGGACCCACTGCTTCTGCCGCGACTCCAGAACTGCAGCTCGTCGTTTCCAAGAGGAGATCGTGCGTTCAAGCTGTAATTCGTCAACGTTGGCGAACGCAGAATCTTCTGAAACGCATTTCTGTCTTCCCCCCAACCCTGTGTCGCTGCAGGACGCGCCTCAATAGATGAGCTTTAGCGAAAACTGAATTTGCCGTGAGGTTCCCGCGGTCTTGCTGATCATGCCAAACCCTGTACCCTGGATGAGGTTCGCAGGTAGCCCCATGTTGACGATGTTAAACAAATTAAATAACTCTGCGCGGAATTGCAGGTCCGCTCGCTCCAAACCGCTTTCTCGGTGGCCAATCGGAGTCGTCTTGATGAGCGCAAAATCGAAATCATAATATGCCGGGCCGCGAAATGTATTACGGCCGAGCGTTCCAAAGCGCCCGGAGTTTGGTCCGGTCCCGCCCGCGATCCCGACGGGAATGGCAAAGAAACTTGCGTTGTTCGCGCCCCGCCCAAAATAATCGTCGCGCGCTCGCATTGAACTGCCGGCGCTCGAGAGGTCCGGTGTCTCAATCTGGTCTGGCCGGTCCGCGCCAATCGTTCCCGCGCCCGTCTGCTGGATCCCCGAATAAACCGTGAACGGCGAACCACTGGTGATCGTCGAGATGCTCAGCAACTCCCAGCCCTTCGTCAACAGGTGCGTTCGATCCGACTGAAATCCCAAATGCTCGAAAGGTAAATCCTGGGCCGCACTCAATGTGAAGGCATGCGTCACGTCAAAGCTTGACGGCCCTCTTTCCGCTCGTGTATCGAACGGGTTTTGCGGACTAAACAACGTCACAGCCCCGGTGGATCCTGTTCCTCCGATAATGCCGCTGACATCATCCAGCGATTTGCCCCAGGTGTAGCCTGCCTGCAATGACGGACCGCCATGCCCCACATTTCCCGACAGTGAGGTCTGCAAGGCGTTGTACGACGAGTGCGACGTCGCTGTCATTACAGACTCGAATCCGAAACCACCCGTCACCGCTCCGCTACTATCGAAGTTTGTAAATCGCGCAAATTCCGGATCCGCTCCGGGATACGCGTTTGGATATGACATTCTGGGAAGTCGGAACGCCGATGTTCCGACATACGCGACATCGGCCGTGAGGCCGCCGATAGCTCGTTCCAGCCCCAGCGTCCAAGTCTGCAAGTACCCATTGCCGAAGCGCCGGTCGATCCCGGCCAGACTCAGCAGCGAGAGCTGATGACTCGGCGCCAGCGCCGCCAAATCCTGCTGGTATCGATTTACGTCCATCACCGTATTCGCCGGGACTTTTTTCGGATTGCCGCTGGCCAGCACGTTCACACCCGCTGTGTTGTAAACCTCTGGCAACTCGTCCGGTGTGATTTGGAATCCATAGGCAATCTCCCCGTTTTGCGCCGCATTGAGGCGGGGATAGACAACGTAGGGCGTTGACCCTGTCAGAGAATTGTCCTGCCAGATATTCGGTGGAATCACTGTGATGGCCCCGCCCATGTGCACATGCACTGCCTGCGGCGCGTTCCAGTCCACCTGCACACGCGGCCCCCAGCCGTTCCAATCGGTCTGGTAAGTAGGCTGTGGATTGATCAAGTATTCTTGCCCGACGCCCGCTGGTGGGAATGAATTGAGAAAACTCGACGTCCGGTACGCCCGCTCCGCAATCGGCGTGTAGAGCTCATATCGCAGCCCATAATCGAGCGTCCATTGTGGATTGATTTTCCATGTGTCCTCGACGTATGCGTTCATATCGTTCCGGTTGATGGCAGCCGGCCCAATGTGCGCGCCATTCGATGCGTACGGCGGTGCCGCCGCGACCGTATATGCGTACGGATACCCCAGCAACAGACTGCTCAAGGTGTCTGGCAGAGCGTGGCCAGGCTGAACATCGTGCTGTCCACTCGCATGAAAACGGGCGAATAAACGGTCCCACCGCCAAAATCGTATTCCCCGTTCGGGCTGGTCCCGAAGTATGTCGTGTCCCGGTTAAGGCGTGCTTCCACACCCCACTTCACCGCGTGCCGCGGGCTCGTCCACGCAAAATTCAATTGTCCCTGGACCAAATTCCCGAACGCCGATATCACCGAGCCCGCCGCTCCATTGAACGCCTCATAGAGGCCATCGATGAACTTCAAAGCCGGATCGGTGTGGTTCGGCGTCACAAACGAAGGCGTCGTTCGCGTGAAACTCACCGACGTCGACCAGAGAAAGTGCGGAGACACGGTGCGCGAGTAGGTAATGACGCCGTTCCGCTGCCGATCCACGTACTGCACGCCAAAGCTCGAATCGAGCAGCGTCTGATCTGGATTTGTTGTCGGTCCCGTCAGATTGTCGTAATTGAATCGACCAAACAATTGTCCTTTTGCGCCAACTTTCTGATCGATGCGGATGGAAAACTGATCCGTATCTGTGTTCACGTTTGAAGGCGCTGCATAGGTGCGCGCACCATACGCGCCGGTTGGATTGTTCGGGAGTGGATAGCGCGCCAGCACTGTCGCAATTGCCGGATTCACCGGTACCTGCAGCGTGTCCGTGCTGCCGTCCGAGTACGTGACCATGTCCTGACCCGCTCGCTCGGCTGCCGTAGGCACAGCCAAAACCTGGGTCGTTCCCAGAACCTGCCTGAATCCCTGATACTGCACGAAATAGAACGTGCGGTCGCGTCCGTCATACACATGGGGCAACACAACCGGACCGCCATTCGTAATTCCGAATTCGTTTCGGCGGAACGGAGGGATTCGGCCCGGGTCCGCAGTCGACGGGTGATCGAAATAATTCCGTGCATCGAGGGCAGAGTTTCTCAAGAACTCAAAGAATGACCCGTGAAAACCGCTTTTCCCGGATCGTGTCACGATGTTGGTGAAACCTGCCGCACCGCGCCCGATGTCCGCCGGCATCCAGCCTGAGCTTGATTGCAATTCCTGAATCGCGTCCACGTCGAAGTTCGTGAACGTACTCCCGCCCATCTCTGGATCACTGACATCCGCACCGTCCATCGCAAACACGGCCTCAACGCCGCGCTGTCCGTTGATGGCAAACTGCTGAGTAAAATTCGTCTGCCCGTTCACGTCGGTCATCGTGCCCGCTGCTAACAACAACAGCGTGCTGAAGTCGCGTCCATTCAACGGCAATTCATTTACCTTTTGGCTGGAGAGTTTCTCCCCGCTTGTTCTGCTGGCTGCGTTCGAAGTTGTGCTCGGGTTCCCATTCGAGACTCCTGCAGAAGTTTGCGGATTGGCTGCAATCGACAGCACGTTTTGATCGGACACCGTCAGCACAATTGTTACGCTAGTAATATTCACTACCACTTGCCCCGTCGGACCTCGCCCGGGCATTTGCACACTCACGCGATTTGGCCCGAGTCGAAGGTCCGCAATCGCGAACCTTCCGTCGGTTCCTGTAACTGCGGTTGGGTTCTTTTTGGCGCCGGGCGTGAAGACCGTTACCTTCGCTCCGGCCACAGGTTCGCCGGCAGCCGTGCGTACGACGCCAGCCCAGGCCTGCGCAGATGGCGCACTTTGTTGTGCTTTGAGCGCGATCGCCACCAGCAGTCCCAACAGCAAATAATTCATTATCAGTCGGAAAGCCTTATGAAAGGTTCGAGCTATTACGTGTTCCTTTGCGTAGTGGAATTCATGCATGAAAAATTTCCTCGAGTGAAGACGGAATGCAATCGCGTGCATGAAGTCTTTGATCGCGCAGCATAGACCCTTGTCCCGGTCCGTCATATGTCGACACGGCGTAGCTATAGAAGTGTCGAACCGCTTCGGTTTACGTACTTGTGACTTCTATGCCTTGGGAGCGGTAGGGATTCAGTACATCTTCGTCTGATGCATCGGTGATCAAACGTGTCAGCCGGGAAGCAGGCCCGACCAGGTAAGGCAGAGATGTCCCCATTTTCCCAAGTGAAATCAGGCCAACCACTTCCGTTGAAGCCCGTATCATCGCTTGCTTCACATACGCTTCTTCTCGGTCGCCGACGGTTATTCCGACCTCCGGGTGCAAACTGCACATTCCGAGAAAACATAGATCAGCGCGAATGGATTCGACTCGACGAATGGTCTCGATGCCTGTCGTGACCCGCGCCTCTTTAAGAAAATTTCCTCCGAGCATCAGCACGCTCAACTTCGGATGATCCGCCAACGCCAGCGCAAGCGGTGGGCTGTTGGTAACAATCGTCGCCAAACGCTCTCTTGAAAGGTAGGAAGCAATTCTTAGATTAGTGGTACCTCCATCAATCAGCACCACCTGACCGTCGCGGATCATGTCAGCCGCCGCTCGAGCAATTCCGATCTTGCTCTCCATGTCGATTTGTTGGCGAGACACGAAAGGAACGGCCTCGGCACGGCGAGGCAGGGCGCCGCCGTGTACCCGTTGGATCTTTCCCGAACTCGCCAATTCGCGCAGATCTCGACGAATCGTGTCTTCAGAGACCCTGTATCGACTGCTAAGGTCCGCGGCGAGGACTCGGCCCTCACTGCCAAGCAGTTCCAGGATGTACTGGTGGCGCTCTTCCTTTAGGGCGGTTTGGCCTGCTTCCGCTTCTGGTTTCATTGTGGGTCCATTTTGCACGAATACACTTGGTTACGCATGTATATACGTGTATTATCCGATTTATGCATGATACTGCCAAGCGTAGCGCCGTACAAGGTTTTTCGCAAAAGCGTTCGGTTCGGGCAGTCGTCTTCGATTACGGAAACGTTCTTTGCCTCGAGCAAACGCTGGAGGATATGAAAGGTATGGCGCTCGTGTGCGGCATTCCCCATGAGCGATTCTCGGAACTTTACTGGAAGCTACGGCCGCCCTACGACCGGGGTGATATCGATGGACCTGCCTACTGGACAGCGGTTGTTGGCCAGCAAGAACTGGGTTTGAGCGGAGATCAGATAGCAACGCTAATCAAGCTCGATAGCGAAAGTATCACTCGACCAAATCAAAGCGCTGTGCAATGGGCAAAGCTGTTGCACCATGAAGGCTTCCTCTTAACCCTTCTCTCAAACATGCCGCTCGAACTCAGTCGCCATGTGACCAAGTCCTTTCCGAGCCTCTCTACATTTGAATACCTGATTTATTCCTGCGACTACGGGTCCATAAAGCCGGAGCTGGCGATCTATCGAAATTGTCTCGAACTACTCAAAGCGGCCCCGCAAGATATCTTGTACCTGGATGATCGCGCCGAAAACGTCGAGGCGGCAGCTCGCTTAGGAATTAACGCTGTACTGTTTGACACGGTCGAAGAGACTGCATCAAGAGTCGAAAGCCGATTCGACATCCCTGTCCCGAGTTATGGCCGCTGTCGCCAATCAAGTTCACAGTACAGCTCAACAAATCGGCGCCCGGATGGGATCGAATCCGACTGATGCAGCAACGCAGCCTCCAACAGGTACGCGTGAGCGTGTCCTTAATCTTTCTGATCAATCTTTCTGATCCACGCACTGATCATCGCAACCTGGGCTTCGAGGATTCCTGCCTTTCAGGCGCACCTCCATCTTTCTCCCGCCATTTTGGGCAGGTCGTTGATGATGGCGGCAATCGGTTCCGTTCTCGCCATGCCTGCCGCTGGATGGCTCATTAACAAGTTCGGCAGTCTGAGCATCGTGATTGGGTCGACATTGGGGTTTGGCCTCGCACTGCCCTTGATTGCCGAATCCAATTCGGTCCTAACACTGTCGGTCGCTCTTCTTTTCTATGGGGCAATGGCTGCCAGGAACCAGTTATTTTTCGGAATGGACGTGATCTACAAATTTTGAGAGTGGACGTGCTAGTTCGGCAAAGTGCTGGCGCCACAAGTCTGTAATCGGACAAATGAAATCTCGCTGACTTCCCAGAAGTCGGCGGCGGGGGGAACGAGCTACTGCCGATTGCGAACGTCTTGCTGAGGCCCGCGAGCCAGAATGGCCCAAAACGGCGAATTGTGGATTCCTAGGTTTGGAGAGTCCTATAGCTCGAACGAACCCTGAACTACTGGATGTTCAACGGATCAGTGCGGTGTAGCTCGTTCAGCCCCTTTGCCTTCTCAGTCATTAGCAAGTTGATTTCGTCGAAGTGCCACGGGCGGAAATCGTGAGTGTCAACGCCGACATCCATGGAAAGGGAAGTAGGTGTATCAGGGAGGTTCCCATGAGAATGTCCGTACAGGTACCACGCCCATGAGGGGAGCGATTCCAATCCCGCATGGCGCAGTGACAGATCACGACGGGCTGGCCATGTATGAGAGTTCCGCAATGTTGCTGAGCCAAGAGAACTCCTCGGTCAGCTTGCGAATTTATTTGTCATAATAACCGGCACCGCAAAGATCTTCTTACAGCGAATCTGCTTGCGGTGCTCCAGAGCCTTCGCCTTGCTCCCGATGCAGAAATCTTGAAGGAAATAGAGCATGTCATTGGCCTTAACGGAGGCGTTGAGACGGTCGAGGATCGTTTGATCCATTTCCTCGACACTTCGAAACGGTCGATTATAGTAGCGGATTGTGTTGTTATGCCCGAAATGAAAATCCGCCGTGAACCATATGTTTGGCATGTCTCTTGTGAACTCCCTGGCGACCTAGCTCCGTCTCAATGATGCTTTGCGTTCCGCTCCGGAACGACTTGCGGCGTAGGAGCTTCCGGCATTGGCATCTGTTGTGACTGAGCGGCACTTGATGCTTCCGGCGTTCCTTGTCGCAGGCTGGCAGACGGGGACCTCGCTGCGACTAAGTGCCTTAGAATCACGGGGGCCAGTGCGCAAAATATTGCCGGAACTGGAGTTATCTTGATGCTATTAGATTGTCAATGAGCTAATGCGTATAGGAATAGCGTTACTGTTTTGTGGGTCGAAGTCAAGGGAATTGTGCGGAATGATGCCTTTGACGAACGAAGTTGGGATGCGCCCACCCGCGTTTGGCGGTTTGAAGGAGGACGCTTCCGCGTTCCGTGGCTTCCCATCTTGCCAGTGGTGAGGCAGAAGTTGTCGAGCTTCGCTTGACAGACAGCGGGGGCGGCTGTCCCTACATACACGCTTGGGTGACGTAAATTCGATTGTGTAAAAGGGAGAGGGTGTAAGTTGGCTTTGGCCTCACAAGCTAAAGCCGTTCCGAAAGGAGACCTACACCCATGGCGAAGATAATCCCAATCACGGAGCATTACCAACATTTTCTGGCGGAGATGAAAGAGAGTTTCTGGGGCGATGTGTACGGCGAGACGAAGCCGGCTGTGGAAAGAGCGTTTGGAAGCGGATTCGCGGCGGGAACGGGACCGGTATGCGGTGCGCGAAGTGTATCAGCGGCGGAGCAGCCGGCGGCAGCCCTATCGCAATGGCTACTACGAGCGGGATTTCGTGACCCGGTTGGGGACGATCCGGCTGCGCATAGCGCGCACCCGGGGGAAGAGTTTTCTGCCGCGTGGGCTGGAACCTTTTCAGCGGCGCGCCGAGGATGTGTCGATGCTGATTCGGGAGGCGTTTCTGCGCGGCCTCTCGACGCGGCAGGTGGGGCGGGTGGTGGCCACGGTGAGCGAAGAAGTGGTGAGCCCGCAAACGGTGTCGAAGTTGACCCGCGATCTGGACGAGGTAGTGCGGCAGTTCCACCAAGCGCGGCTGCAAGACAACTACGCCTATCTGTTTTTGGACGGAGTGAGCTTGCGGGTGCGGCGTCCGGCGGGACGCAAGCGGGTGCAGATGCTGGTGGCCTACGGAGTGCGGCGCGACGGCACCCGCCATCTGCTGGCCTTTTTGCGCAGCCAGGGCGAGAGTCAGGCGGACTGGGAAGGCCTGCTGGAGGATATGTACCGGCGCGGGCTGGAGGGCGAACAGCTGGGCCTGATCGTCACCGACGGCTGTCCCGGTTTGGCCGCGGCCATTCGCACCGTCTACCCGCGGGTGCGGCATCAGCGCTGCTGGGCCCACAAGATGCGCAACATTTTAGAGAAGGTGAAGAAGGCCGATTTCGACGCGGTGAAACAGGACGCGCAAGCCATCTACCTGGCCCAAAACCGCGCCCAGGCGGAAGCCGCTTTTCGCGCCTTCCGCGCCCGTTGGCGGGGG
>Ga0302309_10000640_pt1 | contig 39065 bp, 33 predicted proteins | sample III_Palsa_N1_1_FD_200453 | JGI IMG/M metagenome (GOLD analysis project Ga0302309, IMG submission 200453) | Peat permafrost microbial communities from Stordalen Mire near Abisko, Sweden - III_Palsa_N1_1 | ecosystem: Environmental > Terrestrial > Soil > Palsa > Peat permafrost | place: Sweden...
TATGCGAATTATCCAAATCATGGCGTTGGGCTGGCACGCGAGGAATTCATCATCAATAATTATATAAAAGTTCACCCGATGGCGCTGCTTAAGCACCATGAATTAGGTGATGCTGAATTAAGCGCCCATATAAAAGAAACAATAAAAGGCTATAAAGACGGCGAGGAGTTCTTTATTGAAAAGCTATCCTACGGTATAGCCAAAATTGCGGCTGCTTTTTATCCGCATAAGGTGATCGTACGGTTTTCCGACTTCAAAACAAACGAATACTTTAACATGCCGGGCGGCAAATACTTTGAACCGACCGAGGAAAACCCGATGATAGGATGGAGGGGCGCATCGCGCTACTACTCAAAAGCCTATAAGGAAGCGTTTGGTATGGAATGCAAGGCAATTAAAAAAGTACGCGAAGTAATGGGCCTGGATAATGTGGTGGTAATGATACCATTCTGCCGTACGGTGAACGAATTAATGATGGTTTATGATACGATGAACGAGTATGGCTTGAGACGCGGTGAGAACGGCCTGGAAGTATATTTAATGGCCGAAATACCATCCAACGTGATACTTGCCGACCAGTTTGGCAAGCATATAGACGGTTTTTCTATCGGTTCAAATGACCTTACGCAGCTGGTTTTGGGGCTCGACAGGGATTCGTCATTAGTTGCCGGGCTTTATAATGAGCGTAACGATGCTGTGCGTAGCACCATCTCATCGCTCATCAAAACAGCAAAAAAAATGAAAGTGAAAGTAGGAATATGCGGCCAGGGGCCATCGGATTACCCGGATTTTGCGCAGTTTTTGGTTGAGGAGGGCATCGACTCTATTTCAGTAACGCCGGATTCGTTTATGAAAACCGTTCATGCGATAAAAGAGATAGAAGACCAGCTGAAAAGCGAACCGGTTTTAGCAAAGGCAGTTTAACAAGCGAAGGAATGGAACTACTTTTAAATGATGCCATAAACGAGGTTGAACAGCAGCGTTGCCAGCCTGCTGCAAGAATTGTTAAAACGCTTGGCCAGTTCATAATAGAAAAGCAGGCAGATTTCCCTTATGCGAAGGGCGAGCTTTCGCGCCTGCTGCGCGATATAGGTATAGCAGCCAAAATAGTAAACCGCGAAGTGAACAAAGCCGGCCTGGCCGATATATTGGGCCTTGCCGGCAACACGAACATACAGGGCGAAAGCCAGCAAAAGCTTGATGTATATGCGAATGAACAATTCATTTCAGCCCTCCGAAGCGGCGGCGAATGCTGCATTGTGGCGTCGGAAGAAAATGAAGACATCCTTCACATCGATTCGGCAGTCTCTAAAGATGCTAAATATATAGTCGCTATCGACCCGCTCGACGGCTCGTCGAATATCGACGTAAATGTGCCGGTAGGTACTATCTTTTCCATCTACCGTAAAAGATCAACCGGCCTATTGGCAACATTGGATGATGTATTACAGCCAGGTACGCAACAGGTAGCTGCCGGCTATGTTATTTATGGCTCATCAACCATGCTGGTTTATACTACCGGCAAGGGTGTGAACGGTTTTACTTTAGACCCATCGATAGGAGAGTTCTGTCTATCACACCCGAATATGAAAATCCCTGCCGACGGAGAGATATATTCCATAAATGAAGGCTATTATGCCCATTTTCCCGAAGGCGTAAAGAAATACATCAAATACTGCCAGGTGGAAGACAAGGCCACAAACCGGCCATACAAATCGCGTTATATCGGCTCAATGGTGGCCGACATCCACCGCAACCTGGTAAAAGGCGGCATATTCATCTATCCCCAAACATCATCGGCACCCGGCGGAAAACTGCGCCTGGTTTATGAATGCAATCCTATGGCATTTATTATCGAGCAGGCCGACGGCAAGGCAACAAACGGCTTCAGCAGGATACTGGAGACCGAAGTTACCCGTTTGCACCAGCGCTCAGCCATCTTTATCGGCTCCGTAAATATGGTTAACGAGGCCGAAAAATTCATGCGCCTTTTTAGCTGACTGCTACAACCACAGGGGCTATTTTCACTAAAATATTTGTAATGTATTAACAATTACCTAAATTTACATTAGCAAAATAATTAATTAACTATTACGAAATTAAACCCACAAGGAGTTTACTCATTTTTTACAAACATTATATTGTTTTGGGAAAAGATGGAAATATAGTGACCAAACAATACCCCCACAGCGTACATGAGCTTTATGATAAGTATTCAGGTATGCTGTTTGGCTATATTTACGAAATTGTTAAAGATACAAGGCTGGCCGAGCAGCACCTTATAAGCTTCTATTCCAATTTAAAAGAATACCTGGATGAAATAAATGCCGATGGTGCCAACACATGGTGCCAGCTTCAGCGATTGGCAAAAAGGCATCTGTCGGCAAGTTTTATTAATACCACAGCACAGACAGAAAGTGAACTAGTGACTAATTATACGGGGAATAAATGTTTGGGTATGATGACCAGCGAACAGCGGCATGTGTTCTGTAATATTTATTACCACGGCAAAACGGTAGCAGAGTTGGCGTACTCGCTAAATAAACCGGAAGATATAGTTCGAAAACATCTGAAAGACGCCTTTACCATTTTAAAGCAAAGGGCATGAATATAGAGGAATACATAGAAAGCGGGATACTTGAGGCCTATGTGCTTGGTGTTGCAACTGATGCCGAAGCGCGGGAGTTACTACAATTGAAAGCGCAATACCCGCAGCTGCGCTATGCACTTAAGGAACTGGAGCTGGATATGGAACATATTGCCGGAGAAATGGCAATAGCACCGCCGCCGGGTACATGGCTGAAAATTGAAGAAAGTATTAATGGTTTGATAGCCATGCCGGAAGTTGCCCCGCAAAAATACAAGGAATATAACGGCAACGGACATTACAAGGCCCCGGCAGACAATAAGGAAAAATACATCGAGGTTGAAAGCTCAACCGACTATATGCGCATCCATAAACAATGGAAGTGGATTTTTGCCGGCGTATTTGTTCTAGGAAAGATATTTTTAGCCTGCGCCATCTATTTTTACCTCGAAAACCGCCAGGCCCAGCAGCAGGTACAGGAACTGAAATCGGAGTTAAACCATTACCAGGCTAAACCTTAGGCGTTAAAAAAATCCAGTGTTAAATCAGGCTTCGTTTTATAACAAGGACTATCCAATCCTTTTATAGGGTATTTATCGGTTGAGTATTCTTTATTTGGCAGATATTTATTCAATAAAAATGTTACCTCAAGCGCCTCGGGGACATTTTTACCTTTATAATTGAATGTACCAACATGGTTGTTTGAATGGATATGTACCAGCGAGTGTGTCTTTGATAGATTATCCATAAAGTACTCGAGGTTTGCCAGATTTTTTTCTATGTTGTGCAGTTCCATTAGGATTTGGATAGAATTATGCAGCAAGTTATACACTTTGGGGTCATTAAAAACCGGGTACTCTGCGCCTTCTACATCGATCTTTAAAATGATATTTTTATCAAAAAGATTATACTCTTTAAAGTGCGTGTACAACGATTTATATACCCCCCTCCCCCGTGAATCTTCACCTGATATACCTTCTTCAACAAATGTTATTTTATGATTTATAAGGGAGCGTTTTTTAAAGTTCCATAAAAACAGGTTTTTTACCTGCCGTGCGAATTGAACAAACTGCCCCTTTTTTAAATAACCTATAAAATCTGAAACATCATAAAGGGTAGGGTCAAACGCCAGAGTGGGTTTGCCGGTTTCTTTAAAAAACTCCTTCTCAAAATCTACCTTATAGCCAACCCCATAGTTTACAAGATAGTCGGCATCCTTGAGGCTTGGATAATGAACTACGTAGCCACCATCAAACTGGTGCCCCATTCTTCTCAGCCCGTCCACATGAAACGGACGGAACTTTTTCAAAAAATCATTCGTCATATAATTGGTTATGGTTTTAAGCTAAGGTAAAATTTATTTGTATGTGTTGAAATAATTTTAATTACTTTTCAAGGTGTTTATTAAACAATTTAACTATGGCCAAAGAAGATGCAGCCGACCTTTTAAGGTTTCTCGATCCTTATCGAACCGATAAACAACAAATTGTATTATGGCTGCGCGATTTTGTATGGGACAGGTACCCGACAGCCAATGAACTGATCTATGATAATTATAACGCGCTGGCTTTCGGTTGGTCGCCTACGGACAGGCAGGGGCATATCTTTTGTTCAGTCGCGCTTTATCGGGGTGGCGGCAACAATATCCATTTTGGGTTTTATTGGGGCAGCGAAATAGCCGACCCTGAAAAGAAATTATTGGGCGAAGGCAAACAGTACCGGTATTTTTTAGTGAAGGATATTGAAAGTTTCCCAAAGAAGTACATTGAGGAACTCGTAAAAGAGGCCTACGACAACTCCTTCGCCAAAATAAAAGAGCCGAAGCAAATTGTGCAGGGTAAAACTATTGTGAAGATATCCCTGGCCACGAAAAGACAAACAAAGTCCCGCTAAAATGGGAAAATACAGGAGCTAAGCCATATCAAAAAGATATTAACCTACTGTAGTAATGTTTTCATCGGCGATTAAGTCCTCGCCACGATAGCGACGCAATAACTGGGCTGTAGCCACCACATCTTTCTGGCAATAAGTGCAAATGCGGGGCAGGTCGTCCTCATGCCAGAAAACATGGCCCACCTGGCTGCCGTCGATATCGTCTTTTGGGGTTGGTATGTCGAATATGGCAGTAAGCAGGCTTAATGATGTGTAATTCTTATAATCGCCGAATTTCCATAGCTCCATTGTGTCGAGATGGTTGATCTCCCAGGGCTTTTTGCCGGCTATATCCAGCTGTACAGGCAGTTTCAGGCCGTTGATGAGTAAACGCCGGCATATGTATGGAAAATCGAACTCCTTGCCATTATGCGCACATAAAACAAGCCCGGCGGGTTGAGAAGCCAGCATAGCGGCGAAGTTTAGCAGCAATTCCTTTTCATCTTTCGATGCGAATGATTTTACCCTTAAGCCGGTTTGCTTTCCGCGTGTGAATATGCCTACTGAAATACAAATGATCTTTCCGAATTCGGCCCAGATGCCTGCATTACTATAATAGTTTTCGGGCGTTTCTTCTTTGCGGTTGTATTTGGTTTTATGCTCCCACAATTTTTGAAAATGCTCCGGCAATTCTTCGTGCGATTTGTACTGCGATACAGTTTCTATATCGAGTATAAGGATATTATGCAGATCGTATTGTTCGAGCATGTTTCTAAGAAGCAAGAGTTAAGAGGCAAGAATCAAGACAAGAAAAAAGTAAAGCGTTAAAATTGTTATCCTGAACGTACCTTTAAAATATTTATTTCGAATAAATTGTAATTGTATTGGTCTCACGCTTGCAGCTTTCCTCCTGACTCTTGCATCTTGATTCTCAGCGTATCATCACCCCCGGCTTATTAATTACCGGCAGTTTTATAAAATTCATCTCTACTATGCTTTCCGGCAGGAAGATGAATTTCTTATCAAAAATATTGGTGCCGATATAATAGCTCAGCCAGTATTCATTATTCAGGCCGAAGGTTTGTTCATCTATTGGTTCAATTAACACCGATTTCCCGCTGGCTACCAGGGGGAACATATGCCGCAGGGTAGAGGTTTTTACCTGCTCGCCATTCTTTTCGCCATAACCCCTCGAAGTGATCAATACATTTTCGATCGGTTCTTTTTTCAGGTTGATGAGATAAACATACCACAGTTTGCTTTCCACGCTCTCCTTTTCCAGCGCAACGGCTATGGCTATATCTTTAACGGTATTATTGGGGAGATCTTTTATCATTTGGTTGATTGGGTTTATTAAGTTGATTAGGTGAATGGTTGAGAAAATTCAACTACTCACTTAATCAACCTTATCAACTACTTACTTTATTTTGGTTGATAAGTTGATTAAGTTCATTAGGTGAGTGGTTAGCGTGTACAGATAAAAACTACTCACCTAATCAACTTAATCAATCACTCACTTTTTCTTCACAAACTTCTTGCCGCCTTTTTTTGGTTCTTTGTCGGCTGCATCGGCAAGGGCTTTAACTTGTTCAAATGTTAATGTTTGAGGGTCTTTTACATCCTTTGGTATTTTAACGTTTAATTTACCAAATTCTATGTAAGGCCCCCAGCGACCGTTGAGTACCTTTACGGTAGGGTCTTCATCAAAACTTTTTATCAGCTTTTCAGCATCCTTTTTGCGCTTTTCCTGTATGATCTCAACAGCCTGTTCTTCGCTTACATCCAATGGGTCGATACCTTTAGGCAGCGAATAGAACGCGCTGTTGTGCCTTATATATGGTCCAAACTTGCCAATGGCCACCGTCATATCCTTATCTTCAAAAGACCCCACTTTTTTAGGCAATTTAAAGAGTTCTAAGGCATCTTCGAGTGTAATGGTCTCTATGCTTTGCCCGGCGCGTAAACTCGCATACAGGGGCTTAATTGGGTCGCTTTCGGTAGCATTCTCGCCTACCTGCACAAACGGGCCGTAGCGGCCAATGCGCACCGACACTTTTTTTCCGCTTGGGTCGTTGCCTAATTCGCGCTCGCCGGTTGCTTTATCGGCAGTTTCTATAGTGCTTTGTACGTTTTTATGGAACGGGTCATAGAATGAGCGGATCATATCTGTCCATTCTTTCAATCCCTGGGCTATCTCGTCAAACTGCTTTTCAACCTTAGCGGTGAAGTTAAAATCGACAATGCCTTTAAAGTAATTCACCAAAAAGTCGTTTACCACTGCGCCGATGTCGGTAGGGAACAGTTTGCCTTTTTCGGCGCCGGTATTTTCAGTTTTTTCTTCTTTGGTGATACTGCCGCTTTTCAACGTCAATACCCTGAACTGTCTTTGCTTGCCTTCGCGTTCTTCCTTAACCACATAACCCCGGTTTTGAATAGTGGATATAGTAGGGGCGTAAGTGGACGGGCGGCCAATGCCTAATTCCTCCAGCTTCTTTACCAAACTCGCTTCAGTATATCTTGCAGGCGGCCGTGAGAACCGTTCCGTAGCCGACATTTCCTGCAAGGCAAGCTGCTGTCCTTTGCTTAATGGTGGCAGCATGGCGTTTTCGCCATCCTGCTGCGGTTCATCCTCGTCATCCTGCGATTCGAGGTAAACCTTCAGGAAACCATCGAACTTCATTACTTCGCCATTAGCGATCAATTCCTCTTTACGGGTTGATATACTGATCTTTGCTGTGGTTTTCTCAAACTGTGCTTCACTCATTTGCGAGGCTATCGCGCGTTTCCAGATCAGTTCGTACAGGCGCTTTTCCGAATTATCGCCGTCAATGCTATGCTGGTTAAAATAGGTTGGGCGGATGGCCTCGTGCGCTTCCTGCGCACCCGCGCTTTTGGTTTTGTATTTACGCTGCTGAAGGTATTTATCGCCGTAAGCTGATGTGATCTGCTGTGCGGCGGCATTCAACGCGGTATCGGATAAATTAACCGAATCGGTACGCATGTAGGTAATATGGCCCGATTCGTACAGTTTTTGCGCCACAGTCATGGTGCGTGACACCGAAAAACCCAACTTACGGCTGGCTTCCTGTTGTAATGTAGATGTTGTGAACGGTGCAGCCGGTGAACGTTTGGTTGGCCGTGTTTCTAATGAACTGACATTGAAAATTCCCGCTATACAATCCTGCAAAAACTTTTCAGCATCTTCCTCCTGAGTAAAACGCTCCGGGAGCTCGGCCTTAAATGCTTCCCTGCCTTTGCCGAATATGGCTACTATTCTAAAAGCTGCCTCTGTCTGAAATTTATTGACCTCGCGCTCACGGTCGACTATCAACCTCACAGCAACTGACTGAACGCGTCCTGCCGACAGGGAGGGTTTTACTTTTTTCCATAAAACCGGCGACAATTCAAATCCTACCAGCCTGTCCAATACCCTGCGCGCCTGCTGCGCATTTACCAGGTTGTAATCTATTTTGCGCGGATTTTCTATCGCCTGCAAAATGGCAGGTTTGGTTATTTCGTGAAAAACAATTCGTTTGGTAGTAGCATCCTTTAAACCCAAAGTCTCAAACAAATGCCAGGATATGGCCTCACCCTCGCGGTCCTCGTCAGATGCCAGCCAAACCATTTCGGCTTCTTTAGCTAATTTCTTTAAGTCGCTAACTACCTGCTTTTTATCGGCAGGCACCTCATATTTTTGTTCAAAATTATTGGCTATATCAATGGCATCTTCACTCTTCACCAGGTCGCGGATATGGCCATAGCTCGATCTTACCGTGAAGTCTTTACCGAGGTACCCTTCGATGGTTTTTGCCTTTGCAGGCGATTCGACAATCAATAAATTTTTGGCCATTTAATCAATAATTTTGTGCAATAAAACATAAAAATGTTGAGACGAACAAGAAGTTAATTGGTTTATTAAGTTGATAAGGTTGATTAGGTTTATTAAAAATCGGAGAATAGCAGTATTTAAACCACTCACTTAGTCAACTAAATCAACTACTCAACCTACAACAAAAATCCACCACCTAAAAGATCATTCCCTTCATAAAAAACTGCCGACTGCCCCGGCGCTATGCCCGAAACAGAATGATGGAAATCAACCTTCATGTGTTCGCCCATTTGCTGTATGGTGCTTTGGGTGCCTGCATCCTTGTAGCGTATTTTGGTTATGGCCTCAAGGGGTTCGGCAATGCTTTCGTATTTAATGAGGTTAAGGTTTTTAACCCAGGCTTCTTTGCGTTCCAGTTCATCAGCAGTGCCTAAGACAACGGTGTTTGTGGCCGGATCGATGCGTGTAACAAACATCGGTTGACCCAAAGCAATACCCAGGCCCTTACGCTGACCGATGGTATAAAACGGATATCCTTGATGTTTGCCCACTACGGTGCCGTCTGTTAAAACAAAATTGCCGCCGGCAACCCTTTCCTCCAGGTCTTCTACTTTGTGCCTTAGAAAGGCCCTGTAATCGTTATCCGGCACGAAGCATATTTCGTAGCTTTCGCTCTTGCCGGCCAGTTCAACCTGGCCCATATCCATAGCCATCTGCCTGATCTCCGGCTTTGAAAAACTGCCTAACGGGAATTTCGTACGCGCCAAATTCTTTTGCGACACTCCCCAAAGTACATACGACTGGTCTTTATTTTCGTCTTTCCCTTTTGATATTACATAACGGCCATTATCCTGCAAACGGATATTGGCGTAATGCCCTGTGGCTATAAATTCACAATCGAGTTTATCGGCGCGTTTAAGCAAGGCTTCCCATTTGATGTGAGTATTACACAAAACACAGGGATTGGGTGTGCGGCCGGCCAGGTACTCGTCCACGAAATTATCGATCACAAAATCGCCGAATTCACTGCGGATATCTAGTATATAGTGCGGAAAGCCATAGCCAACTGCCAGGGCGCGGGCGTCGTTAATGCTATCCAGGCTACAGCAGCCGGTTTCTTTTGAGCTGGTGCCCGATGAGGCATAGTCCCAGGTTTTCATGGTGAGGCCAATCACTTCGTAGCCCTGCTCATGCAGCATCACTGCCGCTACCGAGCTGTCAACCCCGCCGCTCATTGCCACCAATATCCTGCCGTGCTTACTCATATTGGGCGCAAAGATACGGTTTTATGATGGATGATAGGAATGGGCTTGGGTCAGGAGAGGGTAAATTTGGTGAGTGGTTGATTAAGTTGATTAAGTGAGTAGTTGAAAACTGTTGATAAGGGGACAATAAAAACCATTCACCCAATCAACTTAATCAACCACTCACCGATAATGATAAAATATCCCAACATCAAAAACCGTCCACAAACAGGCCTTTTGCCCGCAGGCTTTCAGCGCGTTGTTTGCCCAGGTATTGCAGGTATAAAACAGGTTGTATTTTCTTTTGGCTTCGTAAAAGGCATCCTCGTTATCATAATTAGCCGTGGTTCTTATGTTGATGACATGACCGTTGGCATCCCTTTTAAAGCTATTGTCTATAAAAGCAATAAGCCCTGCATACTGCGCATTGCTGATCATGATCTTTTTACAATCAGCATTTTCGCGTAAGTCCTTACAAAAGGTAGCGTGAATAGCCGATGTGCTCAATGCAAAAGCCGCCCTGAAAGCTACGCTAAACTTTAACTGCGACCACGTTGGCGTATTGAGGTAGAAGCCCTTATCGCCCCATCCGATGGCAACATAATTACAGGTGGTGTCTTTGCTGATGGTGTTTTGATAACTGATCTCGCCTGTCCAATCCTTAACCTGATTTTTTACCGGGACGATGATATCGGTATGGTCGCCATTGGTTTGGATGTAGATGGCAACGTCGTTACCGATAACAGGTTTACTATTGACCGCAAACAAGGGCAGGAGCAAAGCTGCCAGTAACCAGCATGAAACGAAGGCTACAAATACCAGTATTACCCAGGCAATAGCCCGCAATGCTTTTTTAATGATCATGTTACCGGTTGAAATTAAGGTTGTTGTTTAACTGTTCACCTTAATACCAGGTTTTCTGTTTGGTAACCCTAAAATGATAAACTATTGATGCTCAATTGCCCCGGTTTTGCTATTAAAAATATCGTAATGGATCGTTATTTACCATTAACTAATGATTAAATAGTGGTATTAATCAATTATTTATGATATTTAAGTTAGTGTATTACTTCAATAAACTGTGTCCGTAAGCGTAATTCAGTAAAGACGCAAAATTTTGCGTCTTTACTGAATGAATATAGTCTTGATATTTACAAATCTTGTATTCGGACAGCCTTAATTCACCTCTATAACCGGGTTTATTTAATGCTACCGAAAGGCAAACGAGTATCCGATTTTTCAGCGGAGTTCACAAAGCATGGGCTAGCTTCCAATTTAGTTGCCGCTCTCATTTTGCTATTTCGGTTAATAGGCCGCTATATTCGGTATAAGTGGTACCGCGCTATTTTAACCAGGAATTTTAGGTTTGCTTTATTTTTTAAGAAACCTTTTCATCTGTATCGCTTTTTTACTATTTAAGCAGCAAACCGGTCGGCGGGTTAATGGATAATATATTCCTGATTTATAGCTTCATAATTGGAGCATTAGCACTTTTAGGAATATGTTTATTTTGTATGTATTAAACATGCCTGCTTTGCCTGCGCATAAAACGGCGAATTTAGCCTAAAAACGATGCTTTTTAGCTATAAAAAACAAATCTGTCATTTTAACATTTAACCTGTTTTTTTGCTAAATTTTTATAAAATTTTATTTCGGCTGAACAGAATAATATGCTTCTGTTTTATTATTAAAATTTTAGCAAAAATGCAAGCTGCTATTGTAACAATGTTATTGCAATTTATATTTGCTATACCCTAATAAATAACATAGATGAGGATTATTGCGCAAATGTCAATCGAACAAAAGTTGCAAGGTTTAATACTTGCAGCTATTAGTTTCGTTGCTTTAGTTGATTACCTGGTATAATTACGAGCCGACACAAAAAAACCACAACGACCTGAAAACATAAGGTGCCTGCTAAAACAGGCACCTTTTGCTTTTTATGGATTACGGGTTTGGCCGTTGCCTTTTACTACCCATTTATAACTGGTTAGTTCTTGCAACCCCATTGGCCCGCGGGCATGAAGTTTTTGGGTACTGATGCCGATCTCCGCGCCGAGGCCAAACTGGGCGCCATCTGTAAAAGCTGTGGATGCATTGGCATAAACGGCTGCCGCATCAACAGTATTCAGAAAAATTTCGATATTGCCAGCGTTTTCCGACAAAATAGCTTCGCTGTGCTTGGAACTGTATTCGGCAATATGGCCCAAAGCCTCTTCAAAACTATCAACAGTCTTAACCGCCATTTTAAGCGATAAAAATTCTGTCCCGAAATGTTCAGGATTTGCTTCGTGCAGCAGCTTTTCAGGATAATGGCCTTCTAAAGCGATATAAGCCTGTTCATCTGCAAATATCTCCACGCCTTTTGCAGCCAATGGTTTTGCTATGGAAGGAAGGTCTGTTATACGACTTGCATGAATTATAAGGCAATCCAGCGCATTGCAAACGCTTACGCGGCGTGTTTTGGCGTTCAGGATAATTTCGGTTCCTTTTTCAAGATCGGCGGAAGCATCAAAATAAGTATGCACTATTCCGGCACCGGTTTCAATAACCGGTACCTTGCTGTTGTTGCGCACAAAATTTATCAGGGATTGGCTGCCTCGGGGGATCAGTACATCAACATAACCTATTGCATTTAGCAGAGCTTCTGTAGCGGCGCGTTCAACCGGCAGAAGTGTTACGGTATGCACATTAATGTTATTCTTCTTCAGCACATCATAAATTACCGAAATAATAGCGCGGTTTGAAGCATCTGCATCGCTGCCGCCTTTTAGTATGCAAATATTGCCGGTTTTAAAACAGAGCGCGAATACATCAAATGTAACATTCGGTCGGGCTTCATATATCACACCCACAACGCCCAGCGGTACACGTATTTTAGAGATATGCAAGCCGTTCGGCCTGTCGTATTCAGTTATTACATCGCCGAGCGGGCTTTTTAATTTTGCTACTGAACGGATATCATTCGCAATATCCTGTATGTGGCTTGCGGTGAGTTTTAAACGGTCGTATTTCGGGTCGGATGGATCCATCCGGTCAAGGTCTTTTTGGTTTTCCCCGAGCAGGAATTCTGTTTCGGCCACAGCGGCATCGGCCACAGCTTCCAATACCTGGTTTATCACGGCAGGGGCGAGGACGGGTTTTCTGCCGGCAATCAGCGCGTTTTCAAAATATATATTATAGTTCATGGCGGTTAGCATTGCAAATAAAGGTAATCATAATGCACCAATGGCTTCTGATTTTTCTGGCCGATCCTTTCCCGGGCTTTGTCGGCCCCGTATTCTGCAATACCGAGGCCTATGAGTTTATCATCGTCATCAACCAGCTTAATAATGTCGCCTTTTTTAAAATCAGAAAGTACATCAACCAGCCCAACCGGCAATAAGCTGGTCGCCCTGTTGGATGTCAGCGCAGTTTTAGCCCCTTCATTTACTTGTACTACCCCGGTAGCGTAATTTTCGGCATGCGCCAGCCATTTCTTTTTGCCCGATGCCGTTTTATTAGGGATGAAGTGGGTATGCTTCACCTTATTTTCCAAGACATCAGTCAGGATATTATCCTTCGTACCATTAGCGATGTGGACCGCAATCCCCAAAGCCGCCACCTTTTGCGCCATGGTTGATTTGGTGATCATGCCACCACGCCCAAACTGCGAACGGCCTGAACTGATAAACGATGGAAAATCTACTTCAACGCCATCTATTTCCTCAATTACACTTGATCCGGGTAATTGGGGGGCGCCATTGTAAATGCCATCCACATTGGTAAGGATAATGAGCGCCTGCGCGTTAAGCATTGAGGCGATAAGACCGGCCAGCTCGTCGTTATCGGTGAACATCAGCTCGGTAACTGATACCACATCGTTTTCATTTACCACCGGGATCACCTCATAATGCAGCAATAACTCCAGGCAATTGCGCATGTTGAGGTAATGCATCCTGTCGCGGAAATCTTCCTTGGTAACCAACACCTGCGAGCAAAGTATGCCGAATTGTTCAAATAACTGCGAGTAGGTGTTAATGAGCTTAACCTGGCCGATGGATGCCAGCAGTTGCCTTGTAGCAACGGCATCGGATTTTTCGGAAATGGTTATCATGCTGCGCCCGGAAGCCACTGCACCGGATGAAACCAGTATAACCTGCTTGCCCTGTTTTTTGATGGTAGCTATCTGTTCAACCAAATGACCAATGCGTTTTACATCCGGCAGGCCATCGTTTTGGGTTAAAACATTCGAGCCTATTTTTATAACAATCCGGGAGTAATTGGATGACATTTTAGTATTTTTTAACAGAAGTAATATAAGTATCTGTCAAAATTAACCATTTTAGAATAAAATATAGATATTTATACCTAAAAATTGGCTTTGTTTAGACTTTTTTACTATAAACAGATGATAATTTATAAAATCGTAATCACATATTGTAAAATAGCCAACATTTACTGCGAATTTGATATGGATTTTATCAGCTGATAAATCCCTTCACATATTCCTTAGTAAGTTCTTGTTTAGGGTTGAGCAGCACCTCTTCGGTAGGGCCAAATTCGATGATCCGGCCCATGTAAACAAAAATAATATAGTCAGATACGCGGCGGGCCTGGCGCAGTATATGGGTCACCAGCACGATAGTATATTGTTCCTTCAGACGGATAAAAAGATCTTCAATAATTGCAGTTGATATCGGATCAAGCGCCGAAGTTGATTCATCGCCTAAAATAATCTCCGGCTCAACTGCCAAACCACGTGCCAGGCACAGGCGCTGCTGCTGCCCGATAGACAGTTTGGATGCTGGTGCTTTTAAACGGTCTTTTACCTCATTCCATAAGCCGGTAGCTTTTAATTGTTTTTCTACCAACTCATCCAGTTCGGCCCTTTTAGGACTGCCATGTATGCGCGGGCCATAGGCAACATTATCATAAATTGACATCGGCAAAGGGTAAGGCCGCTGCGACAAAAGCCCCATTTTTTTGCGGATATGCGTTATTTCGGCACCGGGTGCGTAAATATCCTCGCCATCAACCAGTACTTTGCCATCGATCTTAACATCGGGTACATTATCCAGCAAACGGTTAAACGATTTTAACAATGTTGTTTTACCACAGCCTGAAGGTCCGATAATGGAAATAACCTTTTTATTGGGAATATTAATGCTAATATCCTTTAAAACCTGCTGCGCGCCGATGGTTACATTTAAGTGCTGAACGCTGATATGCGGAGTAGTGGTCATTTATATTTTGTGTTTGGAGAACCTTTTTATCAATACCTCCGATAAAATGGTAATAATTAAAACGATAGCGGTCAGGATCAATGCCGATGCGTAAGCTCGCCCCTGCACCTCGGGTATCGGGCTGCCTAACTGGAAAAATATGGCTAACGGTAGCGTAGCGGCAGGTTCATGCAGGGAGGTTGGAATATTGTCACTAAAGCCTGCTGTAAATAATACAGAGGCTACATCACCTATGCCGCGGCCAAATGATAGTAGTATCGCGGTTAGTATCCCAGGCTTTACCTGGCGTAAAATAACTTTCGACATTTCCCAGCGGGTAGCACCAAGCGAAAGGGCTGCATCGTGCAGCTCGCCGGGCACAGTACGGAGTACTTCATCCAGCGTACGCACCATTATCGGTATTACCAATAGGGTTACGGCTATGATACCACCCAGCAGCGATGCCCGCAGGCCAAAATAAACCATAATTAGAAAGCCGAAAGCGCCATAAACAATAGACGGTATACCGAAAAGGACATCAAATGCCAACCTTAAAGTGCCTGAGATAAAATCTCTTTTAGCAATATACAGGTTAATGTATAACGCAACCGGAATGCTGATGATCAGCCCCAAAATTGTAGCCCCGCAGGCTATATAGAGTGAGCCGATAATGGCATTCAGTATGCCTCCTTCTTTGCCAATGTAAAAACCGCCACCGGGTGTTTTGGTGATCATATCCAGATTAATGTATGGAATGCCCCTGCTGAATATGGTGCCAACGATCAGGAAGAAGCTGCCAACCACCAATATGGTCGCCAGTATCATTAGTAGCTTTACAAAAAGCTCTTCTAATTTACGCCTTATCATGCTACCAGTTTCCTTTCAAGTCGGGTTAAAATAATTCTCGAGATCACGTTAAATAACAGGATGATAATGAATAAGAGCAGCGCAGCATACATCAGCGCTGAATCATAAAGCGGTATCGACAGCATATCGCCATAATTATTGGCGATGAGGGCTGGCAGCGGGTAGCCGGTATCAAAAACGGAGTGTGGCACAACCGGGTTATTACCGCAAACCATTAACACTGCGATGGTTTCGCCAAAAGCGCGGGATATGGCCAGCACGGTTGCCGCAATTATCCCCGGACCGGCTTTGCGGATAGTTACTTTTTTTATAGTTTCCCAGCGTGTTGCACCAAGTGAAAGCGAAGCATCCTTTAATTCCTGTGGGATGGTATTTAAAACTTCATTGATGATACTCACGATGAGCGGGAATATCATTACCGCCAAAACCACACCGCCCGCCAAAACGCTATACCCGGTTGAAAAGTCGACAAAATGCGGGGCAACTTTCGACTGGATAAACGGTACGATGAACAATACGCCCCAAACACCGAAAATAACCGGCGGGATACCCGATAACAAGTTTACAAATGGGATAAGCAGCCGTTTGAGCCATCCCGGCGCATACTCCGACAAATAGAACGACGTAAGCAGGCACAAGGGCAGTGCAATGATGATGGCTATCGCTGTTACCCATAATGTACCCATAATGAATGGGAAAAACCCAAAAAGGCCCTTCATGGGTTTCCAGGCCGATGAGGTAAGCAAATGCCACCATGATGAGTTGTCCAAAACGGGCAGCGACTTGTAGTAAAGGCCGAAGCCTATCACCAAAACTAAAGAAACTGATGCCAGTGTAAACACCAGCATCAGTTTGGATATGATTTTGTCTTTTAAAATGCGGAGCATTTTTTGTGAATGGTTGATTAAGTGAACAGTTGATTGAGTTAGGTGGCTGAATGGCTGTTAAGTAAAGTAGGTATTTGGATATTTTCTTCAAAACCATTTACCTAATCACCTCAATCAACCACTCACCAACTTATTCAACTTTTTTCAATTCGCCCTCCAATGCTTGTTTAGACAGGCTGATGTAACCATTTGATTCTACAAACTTTTGCCCGTCTGTTAAAACGTATTTTACAAATTCTATCAATTCTTTGCGCTTTGGTTTGCCTTTGAACAAAAAACCCAGGTTACGCGCCGGAGGGGACGGATATTTGCCGGTTGCAATAGCTTCGGTCAATTCATCTATTGTGCCATAAAAGTTTTCATCAGCATCAATTTTGCCGTTACCGTTAATATCTATCGGTAGAGCATGTACACCGGCAACTTGCTTGCGGGTTTTAAGGTCGTACAAATAAGATAGGTTATTAAACCCTATTGCAATTGGGTCACGTTTTACAGCTTCAGCAAGGCCTGGGTCGCCATAAACGGCTACACCAAGCAAATCTTCCTGTTTTTTGTCAAAATACTTAGCCCAGGTTTCTGCCGCGCCTGCCGCGTCCGAGCGTGTATAAATATGAATAGGCGCTGATACCTTTCCCGCAAGTTCTTTCCAGTCTTTAATATTCCCGTTTACAAAAACATCGGCAAACTGGTTCCTTTTAACGCCTTTGGCAAGCAGCGCCGCTGCATCGGGGTTAGCGGTATTAAATGTGGGCACTACCGCATCTTTTGTAACATATACCGTGTAAGCACCTTTTTTTACCTCTGGCGGATAAATATCCCGCGAGGCCAGCCCGATATCAACCAAACCTGAAAGCGCATCAGTAATGCCTTTACCCGCACCACCAGCCGAAATGTTGAATTTAACGTTCGGGTGCAGTTTTCTGAATTCATCAGCCCATTTAACCGTGATAGGATAAAGGGCGAAGGCTCCGGAGATACTGATGGTGCCTGACAGGTCATCCGCAGGCGGCGGTGTAGCATCATGCCTTTTTACAAAGGATGTTGCAGTCAGAAATATACCGACAGCCAATGCGCCCACTGCCAGTATTTGTTTGTTGAATATCGTTTTCATAATCAAAAGATTAGAATGTTAACTGTAATTGTGCTTCAAAAATGTTATTAGGCACTTGGGTAGGGGCGTCTTCGTGCTTTACGAGGTAGTTCAATGAAAATTTGGCCCAGTTATTAAAGTAGTAGCTGGCGGCGCCGGTATAAATGTTTGTTTTAACATTGGTTGCAACCGTATTCGGGTCGTATGTGTCATATTTTGCACCTAACTGTATTTTCTTAGGCAATACAAAATATGATGCCTGTCCGTACCAGCCATTTCTTTTTATGGTAGCATCAGTACCTGCGTCATATTCAGCTTGTAGTGATAAGCCGCCGATTACATAACGTGCATCGATACCGTCGCGGTCGCGTTTGTTATTGGTAGCAACTTTGGCACCTGTTAAAATGTAGTTTGCCTGGCCATTATAAATATCTGCACCAATTGAAAGGTTGTCGATTGGGTTTATGCCCAATCTGCCTACAATGTCTTTATGATTATTGTTGTCGGTGGTTACATCATAACCTGCACCGTTGAATAAGCCTAATGTGTAGGTGAATAGGTAATGGTTATCTATTTTAGCAAAGCTGCCGTTAACATCAATACCTATATCGCGACCATTCTGGTTGCCGATAACATCTGTCGAACGGCCTGCCAGCGCATTAACAACTTGTGAACGGTCGATAAATTCAAGTTTACTGTCATCAATCAAGCTTTCGAGTGAGAAAGGCACTTTGAACTGGCCTGCAGTGAAATGTAAGTAATCTGCCACTTTGTAGGTAGTATAAGCATCAAGCAATTTTGGGTTTACACCTGAAAACTCGGTATAGACCTCGTAGCTCCAGCTATCGCTGATATCGCCTTTTACATCTAAACGGGCGCGGTGCAGTAAAAAGGTATTGTTAACTGTTTTCTGCTGAAAACCTTCGTATTCGGTTTGAACCAGGCCGCTCAGCTGTAACGCGCGGCTGCCGATGTATACGCCATGCTGATTGGCTTTATCCTGCGCTTTTATAGCTGCATCTGCCCGAAGCGAATCGGCTTCGTGTTGGCTGATAAGGCCTTTTTTAACGAGTACGTTAAGCAGGTCGTTGGTTTGCTGCGCCTGTGAGGCGAAAGCTGAGAATAACAATGCAATCACCAATAGTGATTTGAATAGGTATGAGTGTTTCATGTCCTTTGGGTTTAAAAGATTAAATTGGGTTAAATAAAAAAATTGATTAAAAAAGAATGGGGGCGAAGTGCGGGATTAACAGCAACACATATAGGATCCGGTTATGCAAGGGAAGCAGTAATGAGTGTACTTTAACAAATGGTGCGGGGTGACAGTGTTCATTTCTATTATTTCTGTATAGTCTACCTGTTTAGTAGCACAAATATACATTTAATTAATATATGTCCAAATTTTTATTAAAAAAGATTAAAATTTATTGAATTTTAGTGCTTTTTTGAAGATTTTAAGCGCTTTTTATGCAATTAAGAACTTGATTTTTTTGACCTATTCTGCAAATCCTAAAATCCTGCAAATTATGATTCAGACAAAAGAGGAGGGATACGAAACTTGCGAAGTTTTTAAAACTTCGCAAATTAATGTCTGATTTTTTATTCATCAGCGAAATCAAAAAAATCACTTCTTAATCAACGGTCGAGCGAAGCATAAGTGCGCCGACGGTAACATTGGTGCGGCTGTCTATCAAAATAGCACCGCCATTTGCTTTGTTGACCTGGTAAGGATCAAACGCCAGCTGATCGGCGGTTTTGATGACGATGCGGCCGATATCGTTCAGCTTAAATTCTTCATCAAATTCCTTTTCGAGCGTATTGATATTTACTTTGTGCAGTATTTCCTGTACGCGGCAGCGGGTAACCTTACTATTGTGCTGTATAAAATAAGTATGGGAAGTATCCAGCGGGCGTGTGTCCATCCAGCAAAGATCGGCTTCTATTTGTTGGGATAATTGCGGCTGGTAGTTGGTATTTACCAAAATATCGCCGCGACTGATATCGATCTCATCCTTTAAATGGATAACAGTCGACATGCCAGCAAACGCTTCTTGACAATTTTTGTCAAACATTTCAATTCTTGAAACGGTTGAGCTGAAGCCCGATGGCAATACGGTCACCTTATCGCCAACACTAAATGAGCCGCTGGAAATACGACCGGCATAGCCACGATAATCGTGCAGTTCATCAGTTTGCGGGCGGATAACCCATTGTACCGGGAAACGGGCGTGGGCAACAGCATCGTCCACCTCAATTTCAACGGTTTCAAGGTAGTTCAGAAGGCTTTTGCCGTCGTACCAGTTGATATTGAGTGATTTATAAACAACATTGTCACCTTTCAAAGCGCTGATAGGGATGTAGGTAACGTTTTTAATGCCTACCTTTTCGGCTAAAGCCTGGTAGTTTTTAACGATGCCGTTGTAAACTTCTTCGCTGAAATCAACCATATCCATTTTGTTTATGGCGACAACAACCTTCGGCAAACCGAGCAGTGACACCAAAAATGAGTGGCGAATGGTTTGCTCGATAACACCTTTACGCGCATCGATCAAAATAATAGCCAAATTGGCGTTTGATGCACCGGTAACCATATTGCGGGTGTATTGCGTATGGCCGGGTGTATCGGCTATGATGAATTTTCGCTTTTCGGTTTGAAAGTATTTGTAAGCAACGTCGATAGTAATGCCCTGTTCGCGCTCAGCTTTCAACCCGTCAGTCAATATGGCGAGGTCAATCGAACCATCGTCATTTTTCCGGTTGGAACGGTGAAGTGCTTCCAACTGATCAACTAAAATAGATTCGCTGTCATATAGCAGGCGACCGATAAGCGTACTTTTCCCGTCATCTACACTGCCTGCCGTTAAAAATTTTAAAATTTCCATTTTTTTAAGGTAAAAGGAGAAGGGCTAAAGGTGAAAGGTTTTTACCTGATCTCTAATCTCCAATCATTAATCTTTATTTGAAAGTTGAAAGTAAAAAGTTAAAAGGTTTTTTCCCCAATCTCTAATCACTAATCTCCAATCTCTAACTCAAAAATATCCTCCCTTTTTCCTGTCTTCCATAGCGGCTTCGCTTACTTTGTCATCCATACGTGCGCCGCGCTCGCTGATTCGGGAACTGCTGATCTCGTCAATAATATCGTCTATCTCAAAAGCGTACGATTCAACTGCCGCAGTGCAAGTCATGTCGCCAACGGTGCGGAAACGTACATTTTTGCGGATCACCACATCTTCATCGTCCATATTTAAAAATGGCGAAGCGGCCATTAACTGACCGTTGCGGGTTATGCAATCACGCTCATGCGCAAAGTAAATAGTTGGCAGGTCGATCTTTTCGCGGCGGATATAGTTCCAAACGTCAAGCTCCGTCCAGTTGCTGATCGGGAATACCCTGACGTTTTCGCCTTTGTGAATTTTGCCGTTGTAGATATTCCATAGTTCGGGGCGCTGGCGTTTGGGGTCCCACTGGCCAAATTCGTCCCTAACAGAGAAGATACGCTCTTTAGCGCGGGCTTTTTCCTCATCGCGACGTGCGCCGCCGATGCAGGCATCAAATTTATGCTCGGCAATGGTATCCAGCAAAGTAACCGTCTGCAATGCATTACGACTGGCGTTTTTACCTTTCTGCTCCACAACCTTGCCCTGATCGATGGAATCCTGTACGTTGCCAATGATCAGTTTTTCGCCAATGCGCCTGATCATGTTATCGCGGTATTCAATGGTTTCTACAAAATTATGACCCGTATCGATATGCACCAGCGGAAAAGGGAATTTGCCCGGCCTGAATGCCTTCTCGGCCAGTCTCACCAGTGTAATAGAATCTTTACCACCCGAAAATAACAGCGCAGGCCGCTCAAACTGGCCTGCAACCTCACGTAAAATATGGATCGCTTCCGCTTCTAACTCGTCTAAATAATCCAGTTGATGTTTACTCATAGCCCCCAGCCCCCTCTAAATCTCCCCCGGTAGGGGAGACTTTTTAATTGGGTAGTTTTAATTTAATATTTCTAATCTGTTTGTAAAGCCCTCCCTACCGGGGAGGGTTGGGTGGAGCTTCCGTGCAACCCGCATTCCTTCTTACTCTGATCTTCCCACCACCATCTGCCGGCCCTAAAATCTTCGCCCTCGCGCACTGCCCTTGTACATGGTGCGCAGCCTATGCTCGGGAAACCCCTGTCGTGCAGGGTGTTATAGGGTATATTGTTTTGTTTGATATAATTTTTCACGTCATCCAAAGTCCAGTCATAAAGGGGGTGAAATTTAATCAAATTATTTTGATCGTCCCACTCCACATCACCCATAAACTGGCGGTTGGCAGATTGCTCGGCGCGAATACCGGTTACCCAGCAATCGTTGCCATATAAAGCGCGTTTTAAAGGCTCAACTTTGCGTACGCCGCAGCATTCCTTACGGTTCTCTACCGATTCGTAAAAGCTGTTCGGGCCTTTCAAATTTACCATCTGCTCCAGCAACTGGTTGTTTGGATAATAGGCGTGAATAACCTCGCTGTACATTTCCATGGTACGGTTCCAAACATAATAAGTTTCGGGAAAAAGGCGACCGGTTTCCAGTGTAAATACTTTAATGGGCAGCTTATTGGCGAATATCATGTGGGTGATCACCTGGTCTTCCCAGCCAAAACTGGTTGAAAAGACGATTTTGCCCGGAAAGCGCTCAGCCAGTACGGCTAATGCCTGTGCCGGTTCGAGCCCGGTAATTTGTTGTTTGATATTTGTCGTTTGGTCGCTCATTTTCAAAATGTTTTGATCTTAAAAAAAGCGAGTATGCTTCTTATGCTGATAATTATCACGATTACGCCCACCGATACCATAATGGCCTTAGCGGATATTTTGTTAGAAATTTTTGTAGCGATAGGTGAGGCCAAAGCGCTGCCGATGATTAAACCGGCAACAGGTTCCCAGCGTGCGCCGGCATGCATGTTAACCAGCACAATAATAAAAGTGATGGAGCCAAATAATGCTACAAAAAAACGCGAAAGTTTTACGGTACCCAATGAAAACCTTGGATGACGGCCGCCTGCTATCAGGGTCGACAGCACGATTGATCCCCAGCCGCCACCGCCAACTGCGTCAATAAAACCACCGCCAAAACCCAGTAAAGAAATACGTTTTATTTTGCCGCCACTGCGTTTACGTTTTAAGTTCAATGCTTTTGAGAGAATGACTACGCCAAGTATCAGGGTATATACCGAAACGAACGGTTTTGTGTATTTGCTATAATGTTCAAGGGATGATAATATATAGGCGCCGAGCACCGCCCCGATAATACCGGGCACTACCAGCAATCTAAACAGTTTCCAGTTGATATTGCCCATGCGGTAATGCATCCAGCCGGCAATGCCATTGCTCATGATCTCGGATAAATGTATACCCATACTACCCACAGCAGGAGAGATGCCCATGCTTAACGAAAAGCTGTTTGTAGTTACGCCGTACGACATGCCAATGGCACCGTCAATCAATGCAAAAACAAATCCGCCAACCAGGAAATAATAGAACAGCGGATTAATGTTATCTACATAAAGCTTAAAACCCGCATCGTTATACCAAAGCTCACCAAAGGTTACGCCGAGTGCTAATATAATAGCGCCCCATATAAGCCAAACTATGCCTTTCTTGTTTTCCGGCTTTTTGTCAACCAGTACGGAGGTAACTTCATTTAGCCGTTTAACCTTATAGGCAAAATCACCTGATAGCGAGTTTCTCAACTCGTTCATTTGTTGTAAAGTAAGGTCGATCTCACCGGGCAAGCCTTCGTTTAAAACTTCTTTTAACCGTTTGGCAACCGTTGGTGATTTCCCGTTTGTAGAAATGGCAATTTTCAGGTCGCCTTTTTGTACGATGGAGCCTAAGTAGAAATCGCAAAGCTCGGGTTTATCTGCTACGTTGATGAGCAGCTTACGGTCATGTGCCGACTGGCGGATGTAATTGTTTAGCTCATTATCGTTTGTAGCGGCGATTACTATGTCGGCAATGTCCAGGTCATTCTCGTCAAATGCTTTCTGAACGATTTTTACGCCTTCGTACTCTCCGGCCAAAGCATGTACTTGGGGTACAAACTCTTTGGCAATAACGGTTACCCTTGCAAGCGGACTGTTATTCAGCACGGCGGTCAGTTTTTCCAAACCAACATTGCCAGCGCCGATCAGCACCGCATGCAACTCGTTCAGTTTTATAAAAACCGGGAAAAGCTGGTTGCCGCCGGTTTGTTCAGCCTGAACGGGGTTTAAACTATTATTCTTCGGCAACAATGTCATAAAACTCTTTGATAGGCTGATAGAGCGGGTGCAACGATACTACCTCGCCGATAACGATAAGCGCCGGCGCTTTTATTTTCTGCTCCTCAACAATTTCAACTATAGTATCGATAATCCCAACGCCGATCTTCTCATTTTCTGTCGATCCGCTTTGGATAACGGCTACCGGTAACTTGCCTTTGCCTTCATTCTTGAAGATGCGGGTAATTTCGGCAAGTTTGTGTAAACCCATTAATACCACTATGGTAGCATTGGTGCGGGCAGCTTCATACAGGTCGCCTGAAACACGGCCATCCGCAGTTGTACCGGTAACCACCCAAAAGCTCTCGCTTTTACCGCGGTGGGTAACCGGTATCCCTTGCAAACCCGGAACCGCTATCGAGCTGGAAATACCGGGTATCACTTCCGTTTTAATGCTATACGAGGCTGCATGATCCAATTCCTCGTAACCGCGACCAAAAACAAACGGGTCGCCGCCTTTTAAGCGAACCACGTGCCCGTAGTTCAGCGCGTAATCTATCATCAGCTTATTGATAGCATCCTGCGAATAGGAATGGTCGCCTGAGCGCTTGCCCACATAAACCTTATGTGCATTTTCGGGGGCAAACTCCAATAACTCTTCGTTGACCAGTGCATCATACAAAACTACATCGGCGGTTTTTAATGCCTTTATACCTTTTAGGGTGATGAGGTCAGCATCGCCGGGGCCAGCGCCAACCAAAGTTATGCGCGGCTCCTTTATTTTATTTTCTGTTTGAATATCAACCATAATTATGCTACCGCCTCTCTTTTAATCTTGCTCGCCTCCAAAAATTTCTTTGCAGCATCCCTGTATTTTATAGCGAATTCTTCCGAAGGCTCGTTTTTATTGATCTCTAAAACCAGGTCGCTGAAGGTGCCATCTAATTCAAATTCGCCTTTATCAACATAATTGGCATCAAATTCTTTGATTATGCCAGCCTGCGTGCTGCTGTTAATGCCCTTATCGAGCAACAACGCCTTGGCCGAACTGATGAGCACATTGTATGCATGATAAATGCTATCGGCCCAGTTGCCTTTTGCAAAGGATTGGTCAGACCAGCCCATTTTTTCTTCCGATTCAAATAGAAGCGTAGCCACCAAATCAATAATTACACTCGCGCACTCGCCAACACCTATTGCGGTAGCAAATGTTTCCTCGTGGCCCCAATCAACGAATTCGTCGTCGGTGAGGTTTTCCAAATTAGCCAGCGGTTTTAGCAGGTGGTAAAAATAATCCTTGCCCTGCCTGTCGTAATAATTGTGGAAGGTTTCATCGGCGATAGAGTTTGCTTTGTAATCGTCTAAAACCGCCCTTAAAACTGATGTAGCACGTTTTGCAGGCACTTTAACTACTTTATCTGCCGCGCGGCCAAAACCATCACCAACCGTTCCACCGCCTAAAAGCACCTGAACGGATGGAAGTACTTTGCCGTTGGCTTTTAATGAACTGCCATGAAAACCGATATGCGCCAAACCATGCTGCCCGCAGGAGTTCATACAGCCGCTGATCTTAATTTTGATCTCGCGGTTGAAGATAAATTCCTCGTATTCGTTATAGATCACATCTTCCAGCACTTTTGATAAGGTCATGCTGTTGGATATACCTAAATTACAGGTATCCGTACCGGGGCAGGTAGTCACATCTGCCGGGCTGTCAAAACCGGGGGCTGATAAGTCAATTTCGGTTAAACCATTATATAAAGCAGGCAATGCCTCTTTACGAACATATTTAAGCAGTAACCCCTGGTTTTGGGTGATACGTATCTCATCAGCAACCAATGGGCGAAGCACTTCAACCAGTTTGCGGGTGGTATCTGTGGACAAATCACCAACCGGCACTTTGATGAACACGCCGTAAAAAACCTTTTGCTTTTGTTCGAAAACGTTGGTCGCCAGCCACTGCTCATAGCGCAGCGGGTTGGTTATTTCAACTTCGGGGTGTGTGGTTGTTTGGGGTAAAACAGGCGTATCAATCGTGTCGCGGTTTACCGGGTAGGTTTTTACCTTGTTGGCCGTTCTTTCTTCTTTAGCAAGGCGAAGCACTTCGTCCAACCCAATCTTCTGTATCAAATATTTTAAACGCGCCTTGTTGCGGTTATTACGTTCGCCATAGCGATCAAAAACACGGATAATCGATTCTATATAAGGGATCAATTGATCTTCCGGCAAAAATTCTTCAACAATACTCGCTAATAGAGGCTGTGCGCCTAATCCACCGCCTAACATCACTTTAAAGCCGCGTTCGCCGTTTTTATTTAATTTGGGAATGAGGCCAACATCGTGGATGTAGGTAAACGCAGTATCTTCCTCGCTGGATGAAAAAGCCATTTTAAACTTTCGGCCCATATCCTGGCAAATGGGGTTGCGCAAAAAATACTCAAACACCGCATGCGCATAAGGCGAAACATCAAAAGGTTCCTTTGGGTCGATGCCGGCGGCAGGGGAGGCGGTTACATTTCTTACGGTATTACCGCAGGCTTCGCGCAGGGTAATATCATCGCGTTCCAATTCGGCCCACAATTGAGGTGTACGGTCGAGGCTTACATAATGTATCTGTATATCCTGGCGGGTAGTTAAGTGCAGATTACGGCTGGCATATTCATCGCTCACATCGGCAATGCGCAGCAACTGTTTAAAGGTTACTTTGCCGAATGGTAGTTTAATACGTACCATTTGTACGCCCGGCTGGCGCTGGCCGTAAACACCGCGAGCTAACCGCAGGCTCCGGAACTTTTCGTCGTGTATTTTCCCCTCGCGAAATGCCCTGATCTTTTTTTCAAGGTCGATAATATCCTGCTCAACTACCGGGTTTTCCAGTTCCGTTCTGAAACTTTGCATTGTTTAGTTTTGATGTTATATAAAAACGCCCCTTTTGCTTGTTGGCTAAAGAGGCGCGTATTTTTGTTTAATTTTTTCCTCTTAGCGTATTATATGCCCTTGCTGCAAATACAGCAGCAGATCAGGTACATATTATATGTTTTGTAGCCGGTCAGCATAATCAATGGTCAAATATACATATAGTATAGGGAAATGGTAGTAATTTATTAAAAAAAGTACTTTTTGACAGAAAAATGGATATTAAACGTTCAACAGTAAATTCGTTTCGCGGCTTATAACATCCGCAATACTGGTTTCGGAAAGTATCTTCAGTGTGGCATCGCGCACCTCTATAAATACACTGCGTATGCCGCAGGTAGTTTCCTGGTGGCACTCGTCGCATTTATGGTAAAAGTTGAGGCTTGCGCAGGGCACCATAGCAATAGGGCCGTCGGTTATGCGCATAATACTTACCAGGAAAATATCTTTTGGGTCCTTATTAAGGCTATAGCCGCCACCAGCGCCCTTTTTACTATACAGAAAACCGGCGTTGCGCAGGTCTAACAGTATTTGTTCGAGAAACTTTTTGGGTATCTTTTCTTCTTCGGCTATGCGGGAAATCTGCATGGGCGGTTTGTCCATGTTTTTCCCCAGTATTACCATCGCTTTTATAGCGTATTTAGTTTTTTTCGAGAGCATTCTTCTTAAAATACAAAACCAAATATATATAAAAGATAATGTGAATGGTAAAAACTTTAATTCACTTGTAAAAAGGCTTTAAATAAAATAAGCCGCGTGGGCGACTTAAAAACCCGGCATAAAATTAAAACCAAGTGTAATTTTGGGGTTAAAGGGTTGTTTTTTTCTTTTTTTAAATATGCTGTCGTTATTTACTAATGCAGGTACAGCTTTCAACACAGGGGTAAACAATGCTTCTAATAATCTCATCTTATTTTCTTGTCAGTTAAGGACTAATACGATAAATCTATCAGCATAGTTTCAAAAAAGGTGCCATTTTGTATATGTGGTTAATTAAGTTGATTTAGTGAGTAGTTTTAATACTATTCACTTATCATTAATAACAATATGCAACCATTCACTTAATCACCACAATCAACACAATCAACTACTCACTTTAGACAATCAGTTATAAAACAATTATATATTTGCTCTCAATACCTTAAATTATGCAGAAGTTAAATATGAGGGCGGCAATAGTAACCATTGCCTGCTGTTTTACCATTACAAATATTTTCGCCCAAATTAATAAGCCCTTATTTCCGGGCCATCCGGGTGTGGTTTCCTACACTTACCGTGATTATTTTGCAAAGGATGTGGCCCGTACATTGGATGTGGTGCAGGCAAACGGTTTCACCGATATTGAATTTTCGAGCCTTTTTGGTAAAAGCGCTGCTGAACTGCGGGCGATGATTGACGCGCGTGGCATTAGATGCTCTTCTTATGGTATTGGTTATGATGACCTTATTAATAAAACAGATAGCATCGCCAAAAACGCCCTGGTACTCGGCGCACAATATGTAAGGGTAGCCGGCATACCGCATAAGGGCGATTTTACTTTAGATGAAGCCCAAAAAGCGGTCGCCGATTTTAACCGCGCCGGGAAGCTGTTGAAAGATAAGTATGGCCTGACTTTTATTTACCACAATCATGGTTTCGAGTTCCAGCCCTACAAGGACGGCACACTATATGATTACATCGTTCAAAATACCGATCCGGATTATGTAAGCTTCGAGCTGGATATACTCTGGGCGTTCTTTCCCGGCCAGGACCCGGCAAAACTGATTGAAAAATATGGCGAACGTTATAAAGCGCTGCATTTAAAAGATATTAAAAAAGGTATCCCCGGAAACCTGTCGGGTGGTACAAACCCTGATAACGAGACCGCATTGGGGCAGGGTGCTATTGATATTCCTTCGGTAATAAAGGCGGCTGTAAAAGCGCATATCATGCATTATTATATAGAGGACGAAAGCAGCAGGGCTTTGCAGCAGGTGCCGGTGAGTATTGCTTATTTGCAAGGGTTGATTGAGTAAAATTTGAATTATAGCGATGGGTTTCAAACACCGAGTGCTGAAACTCACGCGACCCGGTCGACTCACCTCCGCAGGAGTCCTTCGGACCGGTCGTTTCCGCCTATCGGCGGATCGACCACCCTCTCTGCTGCGCAAAGAGGGTAAATACAGGTTAACCAGAAATATTTTGTGGAATCTTGATGGCTTTGCCTTCTTTCCGCGCAGCGAAGAGAGGGCGACCATCCGCCGATAGGCGGAGTCGACGGGTCGCGTTATATAAACATGTGTCTTCTTAGTAACTCTCAAGAAATGGAATCGCACAAGGCCACGCTTTTTTCGAACATCACACAAGGTTTAAAACCCATCGCTATGGATATACCAGCCACATTTTGCCGTTCCCAAATTAAATATCTACCTTTCGATATCAAAACTACTGACCAAAATACAATTTCATGAAAACAACTTATTTATTATGGCTGGCCATACCTGCGGTATTCGCCATGTCATGCAAAAGCAAATCCGGTTCGGGCGATGGGGACACTGTTCGCACGGTGTTTTTCGACAAAACCGGGATGGACACTACCGTTAAACCCGGCGACAATTTCTTTGAATATGCTAACGGCACCTGGATGAAGAAGGTGGTTATCCCGGCTTCTGAAACGGGCTGGGGATCATTTTATACCTTGTTTGACGATAATGAAAAACACCTGCATAAAATACTGGATGATGTGTCGTCAAAAGATAATCCGGCCGGCAGCAACGAGCAAAAGGTAGGCGACCTGTACAAAAGCGGTATGGATACTGTAACCATTGAGAAACTAGGTTATGACCCGATAAAACCGCAATTGGCCAAAATAGCTGCTGTAAAAGATTATAAAGACCTGGTAAAAGTTGCTGCCGATGGTTTCAAAACCGGCGATGGCTTCCTGTTCGGTTTCTATATTTCGCCCGATGACCGCATCAGCACCAAAAATGCCGCCCATTTTGACCAGACAGGCTTAGGATTGCCTGACAAAGATTATTATACTGATACTGCAAAAGAAAAAGTAAAAATACGCGCGGCGTATGTTAAATACATAGCGAAATTGTTTTCACTGGTCGGCGTTGATACTGCCACCGCCAGCAAAAAAGCAGCGGGTGTTTATAAACTGGAAACCGAGATCGCAGCCTCTCATTTGGCGCCCGTTGAACTGCGCGACCCCGTTAAAAATTACAACAAATTTGCTGTTGCTGATTTCCAGAAACAAATACCCGATATCGACCTGAAAGATGCGTTTAGCCGCATGGGTTTACATATCGATACCATATTGGTTGGGCAGCCAAAATATTACCAGTCGCTTGACGGATTGTTAAAATCGACCCCGATAGACGTCTGGAAAGATAAAGCAACATTTGATGAAATAAGCGGTTCATCAACTTTGTTGAGCAAAAAATTCAGGGATGCAAATTTTGAGTTTTTTGATAAGACCATTTATGGCGAGAAAAAGCAAAAGGAACGCTGGAAACAAATGGTGGAATCGGTTGACGGCGGTTTGGGTGAATTACTTGGCCAGGTATATGTTCAGAAATACTTTACACCTGATGCCAAACAGCGCATGCTCGACCTGGTGAACAACCTGCAAAGCGTTTATATGCAAAGAATAAAGAACCTCGACTGGATGAGTGATTCAACCAAGAAAAAAGCGCTGGCTAAACTAGCTGCGTTTACCAAAAAGATAGGTTACCCGGATAAATGGAAAACATATGATGATGTGACCATCGACCCGGCAGCTTATTATGCTAACGAAGTATCTATCAATAAACACAATTATGTGTTTATGATGAACAAAGTTGGCAAGCCTGTCGACCGTACCGAATGGGGAATGACACCGCCGACAGTAAATGCTTATTACAACCCGCTCTTTAACGAGATCGTGTTCCCTGCAGGTATATTGCAGTTTCCATTCTTTGATAAAAATGCCGATGATGCCGTTAATTATGGCGGTATAGGTATGGTTATCGGTCATGAAATGACGCACGGTTTCGACGACCAGGGCAGCCAGTATGATAAAGACGGTAATTTGAAAAACTGGTGGACAGCCGAAGACCGTGCCAAGTTTAAAAAGAAGGTACAGGTGATGATCGATCAGTACAATAAATATACTATTCTGAATGGCCTGCATGTAAACGGTGAGCTTACCCAAGGCGAAAACCTTGCCGATATCGGTGGATTGACCATCGCTTACCAGGCATTTAAAAACACACCTGAAGGCAAAAAGGATACTGTAATTGACGGCTTTACAGCTGATCAGCGCTTCTTCCTGGCATTTGCGCAGATATGGCGTTTGAAAGACAGGGATGAAACCATGCGCGCCCGCATCGCTACCGACCCGCATTCGCCTGAAATGTACCGTGTGAACGGCCCGGCATTTAACAATGATGCTTTCTACAAGGCATTTAATATCAAACCCGGCGACAAACTTTACAGGCCCGATAGTACAAGGGTGAAAGTTTGGTAGTTTGAGAAGGTTAAAGGTTAAAGGTGAAAGGGTAAAAGGTTATAATAGGTCTGCGAATCAGAAATTCGCGGGCCTGCTTTTTATCTTGTATTTTTCACCCTTTGCCCTTAACCTTTCTCCTTTTACCTTTTTAAGAAGGTTAAAGCTAAAAGGTTAAGGGCGAAAGGTAAAGAACATAGCTTGCGAATTAAAACTCGCAGGCTTTTTTATGCAAGTTGAAATTTCTCTACCTTTCTCCTTTAACCTTTCCCCATTTACCTTTTTATAAATTATCAATCCTATATTTGGCTGTCAGTTATACGCTAAATGGACAACCAATTATTACGCAGCCAGCAATGGTTTGGCAAAAAGGGCAAGGATGGCTTTATTTATCGTGCCTGGATGATGAATGAGGGTATCCCGGCGCATGAATTGCGGGGTAAGCCTGTCATCGGCATATGCAATACCTGGTCGGAGCTTACGCCCTGTAATGCTCATTTTCGTGAGTTGGCAGAGTCGGTAAAACATGGTATTTATGAAGCAGGGGGTTTCCCGGTCGAATTCCCGGTAATGTCATTAGGTGAAACGCTGATGAAGCCTACCACCATGCTATACCGCAACCTGGTGAGTATGGATGTGGAAGAATCCATCCGGGCAAACCCGCTTGACGGCGTAGTGCTGCTTTGCGGTTGCGATAAAACCACCCCTGCACTGGTAATGGGTGCATGCAGTGTTAATTTACCAACCATAGTGGTATCCGGCGGCCCGATGCTCACCGGGAAATACAAAGGGCGCGACATAGGCACCAGCGATATCTGGCGGTTTTTTGAGGATTATCGCAGCAATAAAATGAACGATGAGGATTTTTATATTGCCGAAGCCTGCATGGCGCGCAGCCGGGGGCATTGCGCCGTAATGGGCACAGCCTCCACCATGGCCTGTATGGCTGAATCACTGGGATTATCCCTTGCCGAAAACGCAGCCATACCTGCGGCTGACTCGCGCAGGAAAGTTTTGGCGCACCTCTCCGGCAGCAGGATAGTGGAGATGGTTAGGGAAAACCTGAAATTATCAGACATCCTCAACAAACAAGCCTTTCAAAATGCGATTGCTGTGAATGCAGCCATCGGCGGTTCAACCAATTTTGTTATCCATTTATTGGCTATAGCGGCGCGTATTGGCGTGGACTTAACTATTGACGATTTTAATAAAAATATCCCCCTGCTGGCTAATTTGCAGCCATCAGGTAAGTATTTTATGGAAGATTTCTTTTATGCAGGCGGTTTGCCCGCATTGATGAAGGAAATGGATGGTATTATTAACCGTGACGCTATAACAGTCAGCGGCAAACCGATTTCGGCCAATTATGAAAAGGCCGAATGTTATAACCGGGATATAATCGGCACGATGAACGAGCCGTTCAACCCAACTTCGGGTATTGTTATATTGAAAGGTAATTTATGTGAGAACGGGGCGGTATTAAAACCATCGGCGGCAACTCCTGTACTAATGAAGCATACCGGGAAAGCCGTAGTTTTTGAAAATATTGAAGACTATAAAGCAAAAATAGACGATCCTGAACTGGATGTAGATGAAACAAGTGTTTTGGTGTTAAAAAATGTAGGCCCGAAAGGTTATCCCGGCATGCCGGAGGTAGGCAATATGTCGATACCTAAAAGACTATTGGATAATGGTGTTACCGATATGGTGCGCATATCCGACGGCAGGATGAGCGGAACTGGCTTTGGTACGGTCGTACTGCATATTTCGCCGGAAGCGGCTGTTGGCGGTACATTGGCTATTGTGCAGGATGGCGACCTGATAAAACTGGATGTAGCAGCGGGAATCTTACACATCGAACTGAGTGATGACGAGATAGCGAGACGGAAAAGTCTGCTAAAAACACCACCGCTGTTAACCAACAGGGGTTATACCTGGCTATACCAAACACATGTGGAGCAAGCACATTTGGGCGCTGACATGGATTTTTTGAAGGGTGGTTCGGGTAGTGATGTTTTAAGGGATTCGCATTGAAAATAGTGTTTGCGCTTAAATTAACCACAGAGATCACAGAGGTTTGCACAGAGATCGCAAAGGGATTGAAAATTAAATGATGAACAACGATTTCACAGGTTTAACCGCAATTGTAACTGGTGCCGGCAACGGTATCGGCTTTGAAGTGGCAAAGCAACTGGCTATGAACGGTGCGTCGGTTGTAATGAATGATATCGACGGTGAGCTGGTAGCGGCTTCATCGGCAAAAATAAACGCGTTGGGAGCGGGGCAAACCTATCCATTTGCGGGGGATGCCGGGGATGTGGCGGTTATTGCGCATTTAGTAAACGTTGTAGTAGAAAAATTTGGCAGGCTCGACATCGCGATAGCAAATGCAGGCATAACTTTGTTCGGCGACTTCCTGGAATATCAGCCGGAGGCTTTACAAAGCGTAATGCGGGTAAATTTGCAGGGAAGTTTCTTTTTAGCGCAGCAGGCGGCGAAGCAAATGATAAAACAACAAAGCGGCGGGAGTATTTTGTTTATGTCGTCGGTTACAGGGCACCAGGCGCACAAAAACCTTGCAGCTTATGGCATGACAAAGGCCGCGCTGGAAATGCTGGGCAAAAACCTGGTAATAGAATTATCACCTTATAATATTACAGTGAATACCGTAGCCCCGGGCGCTACATTAACCGAACGTACGCTGGAAGATGCGGAGTACAAAGCCACCTGGTCGCGCATTACACCAATGGGCAGGCCGGCAACGGTTGAGGATGTGGCCAATGCTGTGTTATTTATGGTTTCACCAAAGGCAAGGCATATTACGGGGCAGAATATTGTAGTTGATGGCGGCTGGACGGCGGTAAGCGTATCGCCATATTAAAATATTATTCAAAACTATGTTTACACTAACCAACAAAACAGCAGTAATTACCGGGGGTGGCAGCGGTATCGGCAGGGCCATATCAACCATATTCGCGAAGCAAGGCGCAAAGGTTTATATTATTGACGTAGATGAAAAAGGCGCGAATGAAACGGTTGATATCATCACCAAAAACTCCGGCGTAGCCGCATATAAAAAGTGCGATATTACTTCAAAAGAGCATGTTGACGAAATTATAACAGCAATCATTGCCGAAGCGGGCCTGGATATTTTGGTGAATAATGCGGGTATTGCCCACATAGGCAGCATTGAGCAGGTTACGCCGGATGCTTTGGATAAGCTGTTCAGTGTGAACGTGAAAGGTATATACCATACTATTTTTGCCACCATACCACACTTTAAGCAGCATGGCGGTGTTATATTAAATATGGCATCGATAGCTTCCATAGTTGGCCTGACCGACCGTTTTGCCTACAGCATGACCAAGGGCGCAGTAAACGGCATTACGCTGTCTGTTGCGAGGGATTATTTGAAATATAATGTGCGCTGTAATTCTATTTCTCCGGCGAGAGTACATACGCCGTTTGTGGATGGGTTTATAGCCAAAAATTACCCCGGCAGGGAAGAAGAAATGTTTGCAAAATTGCAGGCGTCGCAACCAATCGGTCGTATGGGCAAGCCGGAGGAAATCGCTTACCTGGCGCTTTATCTTTGCTCGGACGAGGCTGCATTTATTACGGGAAATGATTATGCAATCGACGGTGGCTTTACAAAACTGAATACATAAACTTATGAAACTGATACGATACGGCGAACCGGGCCAGGAAAAACCAGGTGTGATTATAGACGATAGAAAATATGCGCTGCCGAAGTATATCGGTGATTATGACCAGGCTTTTTTCGGTGGTGATGGCCTGAAAAAGTTGAGCGCTTACATTGCAGGTAACAAAAATGAATTAGTGCCAATACCCGATGGTATCCGTTTAGGGCCGCCGGTGGCAAACCCTTCAAAAATTGTTTGTATCGGACTGAACTTTGAAGACCACGCCCGCGAAACCAACGCGCCGATACCCAAAGAACCGATCATCTTTTTTAAGGCCACAACAGCTTTGGCGGGTCCTGATGACGATGTGATCATCCCCCGTAACAGTAAAAAGACGGATTGGGAAGTTGAACTCGCATTCGTTATCAGCAAAAAAGCAAGCTACGTTGACCTGGCTGACGCGCCGGGGCATGTGGCCGGTTATTGCCTGCATAACGATTACAGCGAGCGCGAATTCCAGATAGAACGCGGCGGACAGTGGGACAAGGGCAAAAGCTGCGATACATTTGCACCGTTGGGCCCGTTTATCGCAACAACTGATGAAATAGCTGATGTAAATAAACTGCACATGTGGCTGAAAGTGAACGGGAATACGATGCAAAACGGCAGCACATCCACCATGATATTTGATGTGCCTTTTTTGGTGCATTACATCAGCCAGTTTATGACGCTGCTACCGGGCGATGTGGTTTCAACCGGAACGCCGCCGGGAGTAGCGCTGGGCATGAAGGATCCGCAATATTTAAAAGCAGGAGATGTGGTTGAGTTAGGCATTGAAGGATTAGGCAGTTCAAAACAGCTGCTGAAGGACTGGCAGCCGCTTTAAACCGCCCCCGGTCAGGTGTCCCCACCTGACCGAAATAGTATTACAAGTTACGCATCTGCGATGCTAAATTGGTAAAATATTAGAGGGTGCTTGTAATTGTAAATGCTTACGACCTTTAATGGTCAGGTGGGGACACCTGACCGGGGTGATTGAAAAACACTAAAATATCCGTAGACGCTAGAGTTTGTTCGGTCAGGTGGGGACACCTGACCGGGGTATAATTAAGTTAACAGCAGGCCATATCTGCACATGGACATAGGAAAATCATTACAGGAAATACTTCCGGCTGAACGTGTTAAAACCCGTTTAATAGACCTGGTGTCCTATGCTTCGGATGCGGGGTTTTACAGGCTGATACCCAAAGCTGTTGTGCAGCCTGTTAGTGAGGATGAGGTGATCGCACTGTTCAAATTTTCAGCTCAAAATAATATCCCGGTAGTTTTCCGTACGGGCGGTACCAGTTTATCAGGACAATCCATTACCGACGGCATTTTGGTTGATCTGAGCCAATACTGGGACAAGGTTACTATTGAAACTAACGGTACAACTGTTCGCACACAACCCGGTATTACCGGCGCGATGGTAAATGCTTATCTTAAACCTTACCAAACACAAATAGGGCCCGACCCGGCGAGCATCAACTCGGCCATGATGGGTGGGATATTATCCAACAACTCCAGCGGTATGTGCTGCGGGGTGAAACTGAACTCGTACCATACCATAAAATATATCCGCTTTATTTTGCCGGCCGGGAAGGTTTTTACTACCGAAAAGCCCGAAGATTACACCCGTTTTGAAGCTGAATGCAATAGTCTGTCTGACCTCCTTAATCAAATAAAAAAAGCAATTACAGCCAATTCCGCTTTGTATGATAAGATACGGCGGAAATATCGCCAGAAAAATACCGTCGGTTACTCGTTGAACGCTTTTGTTGACTTTGAGCGACCGCTGGATATTATGGCGCACCTGCTCATCGGCGCTGAAGGTACGCTGGCTTTTATTTCGGAGGCGGTAATGGAAACTATACCGGATTATAAGTATAAATCCACCGCGCTGCTTTTCTTCCCTGATATTTATACCGCCTGCCAGGCTTTGGTGCCTTTAATAGATGCGGGCGCAAAGGCGGTTGAGCTGATGGACAGGGCATCGCTGCGGTCGATAGAGCATTTGCCAAACTTACCCGAAATCATCCAAACCGCGCCTGGAAACGCGGCCTCATTGCTGGTTGAGTTCCAGGAAAACAGCTATGCTGAACTTGAAAATAAGGTGAACAGCTTTTTAGCCGAGACTGCTTTACTTTCATTATTACAAGCGCCTGTTTTTACACAGGACCCGAAGGAGCAGGCCTATTACTGGAAAGTGCGTAAAGGTTTGTTCCCGTCGGTTGGTGCGGTTAGGGTTAGTGGCTCAACGGTGATACTAGAAGATGTGGCTTTTCCTGTTGAGAAGCTGGGCGATGCCATACTCGACCTGCATAGTTTGTTCAAAAAGTACGATTACAACAACGCGATAGTGTTCGGTCATGCCAAGGATGGGAACATTCATTTTTTGATAACACCGTCGTTTAATGATGAAAGCGAAGTAATACGATACGATGCTTTTATGCAGGATATGGTGGAGCTGGTTGTGAATAAGCATGATGGCACGCTAAAAGCCGAGCACGGCACCGGTCGCAATATGGCACCATTTGTGGAAACGGAATGGGGCGGTGAGTTGTATGAGCTGATGAAGCAGTTGAAACAGGCTGTCGATCCGAAGAACCTGCTTAATCCCGGCGTGATTATTAATGATGACAAGCAAGTCCATATTAAAAATATAAAACGCCTGCCTACGGTTGAGGAAGAAGTTGATAAATGCACCGAATGTGGCTATTGCGAACACAAATGCCCGAGCCGGAACATTACCACTACGCCACGCCGCAGGATTGTAATACGTCGTGAGCTAAAAAAGATGCAGCAGACAGGTGAAAAGGCTACTTATGCCGAATTACTCAACCAATATCAATATGATGGATTAGACACCTGTGCGGTTGACGGCCTGTGCGCCACGGCCTGTCCGGTTGATATTAATACTGGCGACCTGGTAAAGCGCCTCCGGCGCGAAAATCATTCAGCGTTCGCGAATAGCATTGCTTTGTGGGTGGCAAAACATTTCGGTTTCGCGGTTTGGGGTGCGCGGTTTGGGTTGAAGGCAGGCAATGTGATTAATAAGCTGTTCGGTAAACAGGCGATGACGGGCATTACCAAAGGCATAAAACGTATTGTCTCCGCAATGCCATTATGGTCGGAACAGATTGCTTATCCGCCAGATATGTCAGTCCTGCAAACGTCGGCTGGATTGTTTAACGACGAGCGGGTATTGTATTTCCCAAGCTGCATTTCGCGGATGATGGGCAGCGGCGATAACGGCAAAAAAAATGTGATGGAAACGTTTATCAGTGTTTCACTGAAGGCTGGTATTGGTGTTGAAATTTTACCGGATAATGACGGCAGTTGCTGTAGTCAGCTGTTTTCTTCGAAAGGCTATCGCGATGCCTATGTTTTTAAGGCAAATGAAACAATTGAAAAACTCTGGACGGCAAGCAGGCATGGGACACTGAAGATTGTAATAGATGTAAGCTCGTGCGCATACTCCTTTAAACACATGCGCCCGGTTTTAACGGATGATAACATGCGGAAATATGATAAGCTAACCATCCTTGATAGTGTTGATTACCTGCACGATATGGTGTTGCCCCGCCTGGATATTAAACATAAAAAAGCAACCATAGCCCTGCACCCGGTTTGCTCACTCCAAAAAATGAATACGCAGGATAAGTTTACGGAAATTGCCAGGCAGTTTGCCGAAAAAGTTACGATTCCATTGCATGCCGGTTGCTGCGGCATGGCCGGTGACCGTGGTTTTCTTTTCCCTGAACTGACCCATTCCGCCACTATGCCGGAGGCATTGGAAGTTTGCCAGCATAAATATGACGGTTATTATTCATCAACCAAAACTTGCGAGATGGCTATGTCGCAGGCGGTGGGGGAGAATTATGAATCGGTGCTTTATTTGGTGGATGAGATGACGTGAGTTTGTGATTGGAGGTTGGTGATTAGTAAGATATCTGTGTTTCACGGTCCTGGTTTAAGAGTTAGCACAGCGCTCTTAAATCCTTAATGAAAAGTAAGACTCCGTCTGGCTTGGTAAGAAAAAAGCAAGTTCAATAACGGGCGCCAACAAAATCATCATATTTAACCGGACGGAGTCCTGATTTTTTTATGTTAGATTTAAGAGCGCTGTGCTAACTCTTAAACCAGTGAGGGGATAAAAAGGACCAAAACTTAGCGCA
>Ga0302309_10000642_pt1 | contig 38971 bp, 34 predicted proteins | sample III_Palsa_N1_1_FD_200453 | JGI IMG/M metagenome (GOLD analysis project Ga0302309, IMG submission 200453) | Peat permafrost microbial communities from Stordalen Mire near Abisko, Sweden - III_Palsa_N1_1 | ecosystem: Environmental > Terrestrial > Soil > Palsa > Peat permafrost | place: Sweden...
TACCCTGCTGAACCTCGGTGCCGTGCAGATCTATCTCGCCAGGCATTTCGGGTTTTGTTACGGGGTAGAAAATGCCATAGAGATCTCTTTTCGCACGATCGATGAGAACCCCGGCCGGCGCATCTTCCTGCTGAGTGAGATGATCCACAATCCCCAGGTCAATGCCGATCTGCAATCCCGGGGCGTGCGATTCCTTCAGGATACCCAAGGGCGGCAATTGACGCCTTTTGAAGAGTTAACGGCCGAGGACATTGTTGTCATCCCTGCTTTCGGCACTACGCTGGAGATCGAGCGACGCTTACAAAGTATCGGCATCCTCACGGAAAAATACGATACCACCTGTCCGTTTGTAGAGAAGGTCTGGAACCGCAGTTCGCAGATCGCCGGCAAGGACTACAGTATCGTGGTCCATGGCAAGCCAGGGCATGAGGAGACGAGAGCCACTTTTTCGCATGCCGCGGCCGAGACGCCCACGGTCGTCGTAAAGGACATGGCCGAGGCGAAGGTATTGGCGCAATATATAAAGGGGGATCTGTCGCCGGAGTCGTTCTACAGCACCTTTAAGGGCCAATACAGCGACGGATTCGATGTGATGCACAACCTGACCCGCATCGGCGTCGTCAACCAGACCACGATGCTGGCAAGCGAGACGCAGGCGATCGCCGACTTCCTCAGGCAGACCATGATCGATGTCTATGGAGAAACAGAAGTGGAAAAACATTTTGCGGACACCCGGGATACGTTGTGCTATGCCACGCTGGACAATCAGAACGCTGTTTTCGGGATGTTGGAAACACCTGCGGATCTGGCGATCATCGTCGGGGGCTACAACAGCTCCAATACCTCGCATTTAGTGGAATTGTGCGAAGAAAGGCTGCCTACCTATTTCATTTCTTCCGAGGAAAAGATCTTGTCCGCGGCGGAGGTGCTACACTACGATTTTCACGCGAAGCAGGAGCGGCGCACTACGGGTTGGCTTCCGGACCGGGCGCCATTGCGTATATTGATCAGCAGCGGGGCTTCCTGCCCTGATGCGCTGGTCGAGGCGGTGATCGTCAAGATCGCCGGATACTACGGGGCAGAGGCGTTGTTGGACGCTCTTATACCATCTTAAAACCTTCCAGGAATTTTGTGTTGAAATCGCCGCTGCGGAACCGCTCATCTTTCATCAGTTGCAGATGGAAGGGAATGGTCGTATGGATCCCTTCGATCACATATTCGCTTAGCGCCCGGTGCATGGTATTGATCGCTTCTTCCCGTGTACGGGCTACGGCGATGATCTTGGCGATCATGGAATCGTAGTAAGGCGGGATCGTATAGCCGGCATAGGCATGGGAATCGACTCGGATACCGTGGCCGCCCGGCTGGTGGAGCACGCTGATGCGGCCGGGGGAGGGGCGAAAGTCGTTATAGGGGTCTTCGGCATTGATGCGACATTCGATGGCATGCATCTGGGGCTCGTAGTTCAGCCCGCTGATGGTGTCGCCGGCTGCTATCTTGATCTGCTCTTTTATGAGGTCGAAGTTCACCACTTCTTCGGTCACGCAGTGTTCTACCTGGATACGGGTGTTCATTTCCATAAAGTAGAAATTGCGATGCTTATCAACCAGGAACTCGACCGTTCCTACACTTTCGTAATTGATGGCGGAAGCCGCTTTGATCGCGGCCTCGCCCATGCGGCGGCGGAGATCTTCGGTCATAAAGGGAGACGGAGACTCTTCCACCAGTTTCTGGTGACGACGTTGGATGGAGCAGTCTCGTTCGCTGAGATGGCAGACCTTACCGTATTGATCGCCGGCTACCTGGATCTCGATGTGCCGGGGTTCTTCGACAAACTTCTCCATGTAGATGCCGTCGTTCTTGAAGGCGGCGCCAGCTTCGGCTTTTGCCGTGTTGTAGGCCCTTTCCATGTCTGCTTCTTCCCATACTACGCGCATGCCCTTACCGCCGCCCCCGGCCGTGGCTTTGAGAATGATCGGGTAGCCGACCTCTTTTGCCATGCCTTTGGCCTGGTCCAGGCTTTCGAGCAGGCCCTCGCCGCCGGGTACGACCGGCACACCGGCTTTGATCATAGTCTCTTTGGCGGTGATCTTGTCGCCCATGGAGTTGATCATGGCGGGCGTAGGTCCGATGAATTTGATCTCATGCTCCCCGCAGATCTCGGCGAAGCGGGCGTTTTCGGCCAGGAATCCATAGCCGGGGTGGATGGCGTCCGCGTTCGTGATCTCGGCGGCGGCCATAATATGCGGGATGTTCAGGTAAGAATCAAAACTGGCCGGTTTGCCGATGCAAACGGCTTCGTCGGCGAATTTGACGTGTAAGCTTTCTTTGTCTGCCGTAGAGTAGACCGCAACGGTCTTGATACCCATCTCACGACAGGTACGAATGACCCGGAGGGCGATCTCTCCTCTATTGGCAATCAGTATCTTTTTAAACATTCTTTTCGGGTTAAGGGAGCTAATCATGGTTCGACCAGGAACAGGGGCTGGTCATATTCGACAGGCGAAGCATCTTCCACTAACACTTTTATGATCTTACCCTGGATTTCGCTTTCTATCTCGTTGAAGAGTTTCATGGCTTCGATGATGCAGACAACCTTACCGGGTGCGATCTCGTCGCCGACGCTTACAAAGGACGGCTTGTCCGGTGAAGCGCTGCGATAGAAGGTGCCGATCATTGGGCTCTTTATTGTGATGGTATTACCTGCGGGAGTCTCGGATGATTTGGCGGGTTTCTCCGCCTGTGCCGTCGTTTGTGGTTGTGCTGCGGCGGGCAGCGTAGCCATGGTAGCCAGCGGCTGCGCCTGCATGGGTGCAGCGATCACCTGGTTGATAGCCGGCTCTTCTTTTTGTTTTATCGTCAATTTGAACCCCTTCTCCTCGATGCTGACTTCGCCGATATTTGACTTATTGATCATTTTGATCAATTCCTGAATCTGTTTAAAATCCATGGTGGATGAATTTACAGTTTTATTTGGGCGGCTAAAATAGGGATATTAGGTAAATATACCCAAAAACACCGTTTAAATAATAAATTGAACCTCCGGTCTTTGTCGAAGGTTTTGATTATTGTGAGGCGTTTATTTTACTCTTTCAACATATTCACCGGTCTTGGTGTTGATCCGGATCAACTCTCCTTCGTTCACAAACAGAGGGACATGGACGGTAGCGCCGGTTTCAACGGTAGCGGGCTTGAGGGTGCGGGTGGCCGTGTCGCCCTTGACACCGGGTTCGGAATAAGTGACGAGTACGACGATCTTGTCGGGCAGTTCAACGCTCATCGGTTGTTCCGTCTCGGTATTGACGAGAACGGAGACTTCCTGCGCTTCTTTCAGGAATTGGGGAGCATCGATCAGTTGCTCCTGCAGAGCTATCTGCTCAAAGGTCTCGTTGTCCATGAAATTGTAGCCGGTATCGTCCTTATACAGGTATTGGTAGGCTTTTCTTTCCACGCGCACGGGATAGATGGTGTCACCGCTGTTCCAGGTCTTTTCGATGGAACGGGCATTATCAACGCCTTTCAGCTTTGCCCAGACTTTCGCGGCAGCACGGGCCGTCTTATTCTCCCCGAATTCCACAACGGTGTACAAACTACCATCCAATTTGATGATCATGCCACGACTGATGTCCGCAGTATTTGCCATAAAAGTGTTCAGCGACTTTAGTTTTTTGCAATTTTAACCCCCATTGCCGGGGCGGTCGCTAAAAAACCTAGCAGGACCGGCTTTAGGCAGGGAGGGGGCAAATTTACGTGAAATTCACTATGTGGCAAACTTCGGCTGAAAATGGCTGTTCCGCCAGTGACGGCCCGCGTAAGCCTGTTGCGGCCAGCATTGGGCCTTTAGGGCTCTCGTGCGGCTTTTTATGTTTGAGCGGAGACGTTTATGGCTTGGCAGGGGGATCGACGGCACGGATCGTCCCCTCGGGTGTGATGATGGAATCGGCTTGCATGGTTATATTTTCTCCGTTTACAAAGGCGTGGAAGAGGACCTGTGAGTGCGTCTTCTTTTTAGTGGTAATCAGCACCACCCCGTCGCGGGCTTTGTCGCCATAGACGGCCATTCCCGCTTGAGCCTTGAGCACCTGGATGGAGGCGATATCGTTCGGATTCAGCGAAGCGAGACTATTGCCGGGTGCGGGTGACCCGTCGATGATAAAGAGCGGGGGTTTGGCGTTGGGGTTGTACAAGTGGACACTCGCCGACCCGGGCAACTGGGATGCACCATCGGAGACCTTGGTAAAGCCGGAGTCATTAACGACGATTGGCGGTCTGATGGAGTCGCGTTTTGGAATCGTGTCGGCGCGGGCAGGGGTCTGAGAGCGGCTGGCAGATGCGCGAGGGCGGCCAGTGCTACGCGGACTGCCTGTTTGCTGGATTGCCGGTTGCAAGGGTGGCAGGTTGGCGACATCGACGACGGGGGCGGCCATTGTATGAAGCCTGTCGCTGGTATAAACGTCGCGGAAGGCGACGAGCAGCACGCCAAGAAGGGGCAGGATAAAGAGAAATTTTAGCAAGTGCAGACGGGTACTGCGGCTCCTGTTCATCATGACTATGCGTTTTTTCAGTGAAGAAAAGTTGAAATTATTCGCCAGCCGGTATTGCGCCTGACCGACGACCTTGAGCAGATGGTACTGATAGTCTTTTTTGTCAAAACCATTCTCCACCACCTGCCGGTCGGCTATGAACTCCAGATTCTGGCGGATCGAATAGCGGATCAGCCACGCAAAAGGATTGAACCAATTAAAAATCGTCAACAACTCCGCAAAAAGAATATCCGCAGTATGCCGCTGCCGGATATGTACATACTCATGGAGGATGATCTCCTCCTGCTCCTTCTCACTATGCTGACTGGTATTGATGTAAATGGCATTGCCAAACGAAAACGGCGAGATCCTGTCCCTGACCCGATAGATCCTTATTTGCCCGTCCTCGATCAACTCGGCCCTTCGCCGCATGCGCCGCAGGGATAGACACCGAACCGCAAACCTCAGCAGTAACAGCCCGGTCCCAAGCCCCAGCACGACCAAAACGGCTCCGGGCCAACTCCATGCGGCCCAAACCGCCGGTCTGGGCGCCGACAATGCCCTGATGACCTTCCCCTCCCCGATCACGGGAATATACTGCACAATCAACGGCTGCAGCGCCGGATCCTCGCGGTCTATCGGGCCTATATTAATGAACGGTATAAAAAAGGACAACAACGCATACCCAACCAAATACCAACGGTTCGAATTGTAAAATGTCAGGTCATGCAAAAAGATGCGGTAGAACAGCCAGACGATGCTCAGAGAACAGGAAAGCTTCAGGATATAAAGCAGGAATGTTGGCATGGCTAAGGTTTTATGGTTTTTCTTTTCTGCCTTCTATGAGATCGATGATGTCCTTAAGCTCTTTGGCGCTCAGCTTCTTTTCCTCGATAAAAAAGTTGACAAGCTCCTTGTAGGAATCGGCAAAATAATCCCTGACGAACCCATTCATGAACTTCTTTTTGTATTCGTCCTCCGAGATGAGCGGCTTATACAAGTAGGCGTTGCCGATAAGGCGGCTGGCGAGAAAGCCTTTCTTTTCCAGGTTTTTGATGGTGGAGGCCAGGGTCGTATAAGGTGTGCCCGGCGATAGCATGTTCTCGAGGAAAAGCTTGACGTTTCCTTCGCCGGTCTTCCAAACCGCTTGCATGGCTTCTTCTTCCTGTCTGCTTAATTTTTCCATGATACTACGAAGTTTTCGTAAATCTACGACATTTTCGTAATCGACAAATAAAAAACCCCAATTTTCGTTAATCATTTACTTTTACACCGGATTTTCGTTGTTATAACATTCGTTTTCTTGAAACTAATAAGATGAAGTATGCATTCCTGGCCATCCTGGCCATCGTCTATTGCCAAATCCTGTCTGCCCAGCCAACCGCAGCCAATCAACCGGCCACCGACGCGGCCAATGCCCAGGCTCCTTTTATGCGTTTCCCGACCCTTCCTCCCTTTCACTTGCTGAAATTGGATAGTTCGGGTTATTTGACCAAGGAAGACTTAAAGAAGGGGCGCAGGACGATCATCATGTATTTTAGCCCGGACTGCGAACATTGCAAGCACGAGACGGAGAATATTTTGGCGGATTTCGATAAATTCAAAGACATCCAGATCGTGATGGCCACCTATCAACCCTTTGATGAAATGAAGGAGTTCAACGCGCATTATCGCATGTTCGAGCACCCGAATGTCATGATGGGCAGGGATGAAAAATTTTTCCTACCTCCTTTTTATAAGATCCACAACCTACCTTATCTTGCCTTGTACGATAAGAAAGGCAATTTAGTCACCACCTTCGAAGGGACGCAAAAGACGGACACCATTTTGAACGCGTTCGCCGTAAAGAAATAGTCATTATTTATTCACTCAAATATTTACCAGATGAAAGTTACGGTTGTAGGCGCCGGCGCTGTAGGCGCCACCTGTGCCGATAATATCGCCCGTGCAGCATTGGCCGAAGAGTTAGTCCTGTTGGACATCAAAGAAGGTCTAGCCGAGGGAAAGGCGCAGGATATGATGCAGACCGCCGCTTTGTTGGGTTTCGACACGCGGATCACAGGGAGCACCAATGATTATTCAAAGACGGCGGGCAGCGATGTGGTGGTCATCACCAGCGGCCTCCCGCGCAAGCCGGGTATGACCCGCGAGGAATTGATCGGGACCAATGCCGGTATCGTCAAAGGGGTAGCCGAGAATATCTTAAAGCATTCGCCGAACGCCATCCTGATCATCATCAGCAACCCGATGGATACTATGACCTATCTGACGCTTACGGCCACGGGTCTCCCCAAGAACCGGATCATCGGGATGGGAGGAACGCTGGATAGCGCCCGCTTTAAGTATCAGTTGAGCCAGCATCTGGGATGCAGCCCCGCCGATCTGAATGCCGTGGTTGTCGGCGGACATGGTGATACGACCATGATCCCGCTGATCCGCCTGGCTACCTGGAACAGCGTTCCGGTCACTAAATTCCTGAGCGAAGAGAAGCAGAAGCAGATCGTCGCGGATACCATGGTCGGTGGCGCGACCCTTACCAAGCTCATCGGCACGAGTGCCTGGTATGCTCCCGGTGCTGCCGGTGCGGCGCTGGTCGAAAGCATCCTGCGGGATGAGAAGAAGCTGTTCACTTGCTGTGTGTCGCTGAATGGCGAATATGGCCAGAAGGACATCTGTCTTGGTGTACCAGTGGTCATTGGAAGAAACGGCTGGGAAAAGATCCTTGACTTCGGGCTGAATGCCGAAGAACAGGCTCTGTTCAGCAAAAGCGCCGAAGCCGTGCGAAGCATGAACGACGTGTTGAAGACTTTATAAACTGGCCCGCCCATATAAGCCAGCCACCAACATAATAAAGGCCGCCTCAACTTCGGGGCGGCTTTTTTTGCTATGCCATAATGAAAGTGATGATCATCAGCAGGGTGCTGGCCAGGGACAGCGTTATCAGGTAAAGTACACTAATCGCGAGGCCTTTGCCAAGAGAAAGCCAGAAGGACTGCCGGTACATTCCGTAAAGAGCGGCTACCAGGTAGACGAAAACCGGGACAGGTGCGATCGCTACCAGGATCAATCCTGCCCATTCGCCCGGGATGATCTTGGCAAGGAGCAACAGGAACAGGAAGAGGATAAATATAAAACAATGAAAGTGAACGGAGAAGATGGCGTGATTGACATAGTAATACTTCTTCCGGCTATAGAACCAGCTCACATATAAGGCAAAAAGCGGAAGAATGAGAAACATGATCTTCGGGATGTCATGATGGACGTCTACTTCGATATGGACGATATTCCGGCCGCCATGCTTTTCCTTTTGCCTTACATTGTTGCGGAGTATCCAATGCATGATGCCCTTGTCCTTCGCCGTGTCGACCAGGGCGCGCTGAACGGAATCGTATTCGCGTACGGTGTTGTATTTGTTCTCCGTGATATCGATCTTTACCATACCCGCGGAACCGTAGTTGAGCGCCAGGGCCTGGCCAGAATCTTTCTTTGTCTTAAGCGAGTCGAGCTGGGCAGCCATTTTGCCGTTAAACGACTTTTGCAGGCTATCGGCCTTTGCCGACCGCAGGCTGTCGGCCATCTGCTGACGGAAAACATTGACGGCGTAGTTATTGACTTCGGCTTGTGGCGTGGATTCTTCGGTTGAAGCAAATAATGCGATGAAGAAGATCGCAGAGATGAAAATATACATCCTGATGGGGTTCAGGTAGGCCATTCTTCTGCCGGCAACATACTCGCGGGTCAGGAAACCGGGCTTAACGATCAGGTCTTTCAGCGTGGTAAAGAACTTACCGTCAAAATGCGTAATGTCTTCAAAAAAATGCCGGACCAGGTGGCCCACAGTTTCCTTTGGTTCAAGATTCTCCTGGCCGCAATACGTACAGAAACGTTCGCCCACAGTGTTCCCGCAGTTCAAACAGGTCTTATCGTGTCGAAGTTGATGAGTGGCCACTGAACGCTGATTTTTCTTAAAAATATTGAAAAATCTGTTCTACCGGTTGCAGTTCCATACATTTAAAATGTCCCTTGGGGCATTTGTTGTACCCGATCTTGGAGCAGGGGCGGCAGGGCAGCCCTTTTACTTCCATGAGCATATACGGAAGATCGCCGAAGAGACCCTTGCTTTGGCGGTAGTGAAACAGGTAGTTGTCGCCGTAATAGGGGTACATGCCGAATTCCGGGACCGTATTGCCCCAGATGGAGATAACGGGGCGTTTGAAAGCCGCGGCGACGTGCATGAGACCCGTGTCGTGGGTGACGATCAGTTTCGCCTGCCGGACGAGGGCCGCCGATTCGTTGATGTTGAACTGGCCGCAGGCGTTATAGATCTTTACCGGGTCGATTGCCGCAAGTTGTTTTGCCGTGGCGCTGTCTTCCGGACCGCCGAGGAGGATCAGCGGATGTTGGGCTTGCCGGCAAATGGTTGCCAACTTATGAAGGGGCAGCCGTTTTGTGGCGTGGGCCGCACCGATCACGAGACCTATATAACCGGCCTGGTGCGAAGTCGGGATGTCCCCCGGCTTAAGCTCGTCGGCCGCGGGGATGAAGTAGTCCAGGCCCGCGCCATCATTTTTGACGCCGAAGCTGCCAAGTGTATCCAGATAGCGGTCAACGATATGGCGGTCGGGCATCCGGTTGACCTTAAACCGCGTATACAGCCATTTTTTTATGTTCAGCTTGTCGAAGGAAAAGGATTGTTTGCCCAGCCCCCGCTTGACCTTCAGGGTTCTTAAGTTGTGGTGCAGGTCGATCACATAATCGAAGTCTTCTGACTTCAATACCGCAATCAACCCACCTAAGTCATCCTCCAGACAATGGATCTTGTCGACATAGGGATTCGCCGCCAGGATCGGACGGAAGGCCGCCTTGGTCAGGTAGTGCACTTCCGCCGTCAGCACCTGTTTTTTCAGACAGCGGACCACCGGCGTCGTAAGCACGATGTCCCCGATAGAGCTGAAGCGTATGATCAAAAACTTCATTATTCCGTGTAGTTCAAATCTTTTCCGAAGGTTTCCTCGGTCATGGCCAGCGCGATAAAAGCAATTACGAAGACGATGATACCCGTGATCCAGCCGGCTCTGAAATATCCCTGTCCGGGTATGAGAGCCTTGAAGAGCAGTGCTACCAGGGCAAGTGATCCCCTGGCCATATTGGGAACCGTGGTGGCAACAGTCGCCCGGATATTGGTGCCGAACTGTTCGGCCGCCATAGTCACGAACATGGCCCAGAAACCAGTACCGAAACCGAGCACGACGCAAGCCCAGTAAACCGTACCCGAAGCCGCCCCCTGCAGGTTAAAGAACCAGACGACCCCGATCACCGTGATAATATGGAAAATGAGCAGGGCTATTTTACGGCTCTTCAGCCATTGACTCACAAACCCGATAAGGATATCGCCCACCGAAATAGCGGCATAAGCGACCATGATCCCCTTCCCCGGGTCGATAGGCCCCTGCACCTTCATGATACTCGCAAATTTGTTGGAGAAGGTGATCAGAATGCCGATCACAAACCAGTTGGGCAGGGCAATGAGGATCGCGGTGAGGTATTTCTTCAGCCGTCGCCCGTTGGTGAAGAGCATGAGGAAATCGCCCTTGCGGACATTGGTTTGTTCGATGCTTTTGTACATGCCCGACTCCAACACGCCGACACGCAGCAACAGCAGCAGAAAGCCCAGGCCGCCGCCGATGAAATAGCATGTTCGCCAGCCTTCCGGACTTGCACCGAACTGCACCTTGACAAAGTAAGCGAATACCGCGCCGCTAAGCCCGATGCCGGCGACCAGGGAAGTGGCCAACCCCCGCTTTTCTTTTGGCATGAACTCGCTGACCAGTGTAATGCCGGCGCCCAGTTCACCCGCCAGTCCGAGCCCGGTGATAAAGCGCACGAGCGCATACTGCCCTACCGTATGGACAAACCCGTTGGCAATGCTGCCGAGAGAATACAGAATGATGGAAGCGAAAAGGACTTTGAGCCGGCCTTTTTTGTCACCGAGGATGCCCCAAATGATGCCGCCTATCAGCAGGCCGATCATCTGAATGTTCAGGATATCCGTTTTGTCGATATCTTCCGCGCTGACACCAAGGGATTTGAGAGAAGGGATGCGGATGATGCTGAAGAGCAGCAGATCGTATACATCGACAAAATAGCCCAGTGCGCCGACGATGACCACCAGGTTGAAGAGTGAGGGGGATTTTTTCTCCATGAAATATTATGATTTTTTGTAGGGGTCTTCCACGGCTGCCGTCTTCTTACCAAAAAAGAGTTTATACAGGACCGGAGCGGTGGTAATGATCACGATGCCGATGACAATGATCTCAAGGTGTTTCTTGAGGTCGAAGTCGAATTTCATCAGGATGAACTTCTGCAGGTAGTGTCCTGCGAACAGCATGGCAAACACCCAGGCAACACAACCGATGATATTGTACAGCCAGAATTTCTTTTTATCCATGGCCACGATACCGGCGATGATGGGTGCGAAGGTACGGACGATCGGCAGAAAGCGGGCGAAGATGATGGCCTCGCCGCCGTGCTTGTCATAAAATTCCTTGGCCTGGTACAGATGTCTTTTTTTGAACAGCCAGTTGTCCTTGCGGTGGAAGAGGAAAGGGCCGCTCTTATTACCGAACCAATAGCCCAGCGCATTGCCCAGGATGCCGCAAATGGAGATGAGCCCCCACAGTACCACGAGGTCGAGGAAATCGCTGCCGGTGCTGTGGCCGAAAAGGCTGGCGATTAGGCTTTCATTGTAAATGCCGGCTACGAACAGCAGGCTGTCGCCCGGAAGGAAAAAACCGAACATGAGCCCGGTCTCCGCAAAAACTATGAACAACAGCACCCACAGGCCACCGTTATTGATGTAGAATTCGGGATTAAGCAGGTCTTTGAAAGTGATCGTTAAGAGTTGAAACATAAGAAAGCATTATTTTATATTGACGGCGGCTTCTTCTAATTCTCCTTCCCATTTGCTCACGACTGCGGCGGCGATGCTATTGCCCAATACATTGGTCGCACTCCGCGCCATGTCGAGGATCTGGTCGATGCCGAGCAAAAGTAAAAGGCCCTGCTGCGGGATATTGTATAGCGACAAGGTTCCCGCTATAACCACCAGGGCCGCACGCGGCACCCCTGCCACGCCCTTGCTCGTCAGCATCAGGACCAGCAGCATGGATAGTTCCTGCCCGAGCGTCAGGGGAACACCATAGGCCTGCGCGATAAAGAGCGAGGCAAAGGTCATATAGAGCATACTCCCATCCAGGTTGAAGGAATAGCCCAGCGGCAACACAAAGCTGACGATCCTGGACGGGCAGCCAAAATTCTCCAGCTCTACGATCAATCGCGGAAAAGCTGCCTCAGAACTCGCAGTACTGAATGCCAAAAGGATCATGTCTTTTACGTTCAGCGCCAGATCGATAACCCGCCGGCCGATAAACAGGGAAGCCGCGAGCAAGAGGATAAGCCACAGGCCCAGGATCGCGGCGTAGAAACTGAGGATGAACTTCCCATAGGTCATCAGCAGTTCGGGTCCTTTTACCGCCATGACGGCGGAGATGGCGGCCATGGCTGCCACAGGTGCGAAATACATCACGTAGCCCGTCACCCTAAGGATGATGCCGGCAACGGCGTCCAGGGCCTTGATGACGATCTTTCCCTGCTCCCCTATCGAAGCAGTAGCAATACCGAAGAAGACGGCAAAAACCACGATCTGGAGGATCTGATTGCCCGCGAGTGCCTCGAAGATGCTTTGGGGAAAGATATGGGTAATGAAACCTTTGAACGTGACGGTGGCGGGATCGATGCCTGTTGCGGCTCCGGAAGGAGGGAGGGGCAGGTTCAGCTCGCTGCCCAGCGACAGGCTTCTCATAACGATGAGACCTAATAATAAGGACAGCAAGGAGGCGCACATGAACCAAAGTAAGGTCTTGCCGCCGATACGGCCTACGGCGCGGATATCTCCCAATTTGGCGATGCCGACCACGAGGGTTGAAAAGACCAAAGGAGCGATGACCATCTTTATCATCCGCAGGAAGATGTCGGTAAGCACGCCGATATAGTTGGAGAAAGTGTCGATCTGGGCGGGGCTGCCATTATAATGGACCCAAAGACCCAGCAACACTCCCGCCACCATTGCGATCATAATCCATCCTGTAAGGCTGATCTTTGGCATAGGCTGTTGCCGGCCAGGCGCGCCGGAGGCGTGCAAGGCGGCTTTAATGGTGCAAACAATCGAAAAATATTGATTTGACAAAACTTTACCCTTAAAAATCACCCGGAGCGCCAAAGTTTCGATGTTTGAGTATTAAATATTTGTTTATTTTCGACCCTCATCACCACCAAAGCGAAACATCTATCAAAACAAGCTATTTATGAGTCTACTCAGAAAGAAATCTCTGGCGTCATTGCTGGCCCAGGCAGGCAATTCGGAAAAGGGTTTGAAGCGGACCCTGGGCGCGGGGAATCTCATAGCTTTAGGGGTAGGAGCGATCATAGGCGCGGGCCTTTTCGTTCGGACAGCCGCAGCTTCCGCTGAAGCTGCGGGGCCGGCGGTGACCGTCTCTTTCATAGTAGCCGCAATCGGCTGCGTATTTGCCGGCCTTTGCTATGCTGAATTTGCGGCCATGATCCCTATCGCCGGCAGCGCCTATACCTATGCCTACGCTACCCTGGGAGAATTGATAGCCTGGATCATCGGCTGGGCCCTGATCATGGAATACGCACTTGGGGCAGCTACCGTCTCCATCGCCTGGAGCGAATACCTCAACCAATTATTCGGGGGGACCATTCCATATGAATGGTGCCATTCACCTTTAGAACATATTCGCCAGGTAACTGGTGCCGCAATCAACCAATTTCCTGCAGATCTGGTTGCTAAGGCCAAAGACCATATACTACTGCTGAGCGATTTGCAGTATAATGGGCTATCAGCGGAACTGAAAGCGCTGGTGCATAGCAGCTACGGCATCATAAACCTGCCGGCCTTGCTGATCTTATTGTTGATTTCCCTGCTGCTGATCAAAGGCACCGCTGAATCAGCCTTCGTCAATGCCATCATTGTCTTTATCAAAGTGGCCATAGTCCTGGTATTCATAGCAGTGGGCTGGCATTTCATCAATCCTGCCAATCACACCCCGTACACCATTCCGGCAGACGCGCCTGGTCACGAAGGGTTTTTTAAGCATGGACTTGGCGGAATTCTCGGCGGCGCCGCCATCGTATTTTTTGCGTTCATTGGCTTCGATGCCGTATCTACTGCGGCCCAGGAAGCAAAAAATCCAAAAAAGGACATGCCTATTGGCATCCTTGGGTCGCTAGTCGTATGCACCATCCTCTATGTGCTATTTTCTTATGTGCTGACTGGCGTTGCCAATTGGAAAGACTTCGAGCTCGCAGGAAAAGAGGCTTCGGTGAGCTACGCGATCAAAACTTATATGGTAGGCTATAAATGGCTGGCCACTGCCGTTAATGTGGCCATTCTCGCTGGTTTTTCATCGGTGATCCTGGTGATGCTGCTTGGCCAGAGCCGGGTATTCTATACCATGTCCACCGACGGCCTGCTGCCCAAAATATTTTCGGACCTGCATCCCAAATTCCGCACCCCGTATAAGTCTAATATGCTGCTTTTCCTGTTCGTGGGCCTATTTGCGGCCTTTGTTCCGGGCAGCATTGCGGGAGATCTGACGTCGTTTGGGACACTCTTCGCCTTCGTACTGGTGAGTGCAGGTGTGCTGGTCATGCGCAAGTCGGACCCCAACGCGGAACGCCCTTTCCGTACACCGCTCGTTCCCCTCGTTCCCATACTGGGAGTGTTGGTTTGTCTTGGTATGATTGTCGCCCTCGATCTCCATACGTTGACAGCAGCTTTTGTCTGGATGATCATTGGTCTGGTGGTTTATTTTGCCTACAGCAAACAAAACAGCAAACTGAAGGATTTATAGCGCATAAAGTCTTACGCCAATTTTTTTGGTAAAACCGCTCCGAATTTTTCTTTTGGGGCGGTTTCTTTTATTTATTTTTGCCCCCCAATAAACAAAGATTCTATGGGTCGCATATTCGAAGTACGCAAGCATACCATGTTCGCCCGGTGGGACCGGATGGCCAAACAATTTACCCGTATCGGCAAGGAGATCGCCATTGCGGTGAAGACCGGAGGCCCCGACCCTGCCACGAATCCTGCCCTCCGCCGCTGTTTTCAGAATGCGAAAAGCGTCAATATGCCCAAGGACCGGGTGGAAGCCGCCATCAAGCGCGCCCAGGGCAAGGACATGGGGAACTACGAGGAGATCCTGTACGAAGGCTATGGCCCCCACGGTGTAGCGATCCTGGTGGAAACCGCAACCGACAACCACGTCCGCACAGTGGCCAACGTAAAAAGCACTTTCAACAAGGGTCATGGCACCCTGGGCAATAGTGGCAGCGTAAGCTTCCAGTTCAAGAAAATGGGTGTCTTCAAACTAAAGCCGGAGGGCCTGAATGCAGACGACCTCGAATTTGAACTCATCGATTTTGGCCTGGAGGAGATGGGTGAAGGCACAGGCGAGCACGAGGAACCCGTGCTGGTGCTGCGAGCAGCCTTTAACGACTTTGGAAGATTGCAAAAGGCGCTGGAAGAAAAAGGCATCACCCCTATCAGCTCAGAGAACGAGTGGATCCCGTCAACTACGGTCGAGCTGCCTGAGGACCAGGCGCAGGATGTCCTGAAGCTCGTGGATAAACTGGAGCAGGATGAAGACGTACAAAAGGTGTTTCACAACCTAAAATAAAAAAACGTCGCCTTCCCCGAAAAGTAGGCGACGTTTTTTTCGATAATGTCCGGCAAATTCTTTGCCGGGGAAGGCCCCACTGGGGCCTTTTTTGTTGGGCGGCCGCGTCTTCGCGACTACTCCGCCATGATCTCACGAACGGCGTCGATAATATCTTCCGTATTGGGTTTACTAAAATAGTCACCATCGCTGGAATAAGCCGGGCGGTGGGCTTTGCCGGTGATCGTCCGGGGAGCGGTGTCCAGCCAGCGATACCCGCCCTGTTCCTCCATGATCTTGTTGTATATGTATCCCGCGGCGCCGCCGGGGACGTCCTCATCGACGATGAGAATGCGGTTGGTCTTTTTGAGGGAGTCCAGGATATTGTGGTGAACGTCGAAGGGCAGCAGGGTCTGCACGTCGATGACTTCGCAGCTGATGCCGAGGGTATCGAGTGCTTGCGCGGCTTCTTGTACGAGGCGCAAAGTGGCGCCATAGGAGACGATAGTGATGTCCTCCCCTTCCCGGATCACCTCCGGAACGCCAAGCGGCACCCGAAAATCCAGCAGGTTGGCCGGAAGTTTTTCCTTGAGCCGGTAGCCATTCAGACATTCCACCATCAGGGCGGGGTCCACTCCTTCCAGCAAGGTGTTGTACATGCCGGCCGCCTGGACCATATTGCGGGGCACGCAGACGTGAAGCCCCCGCAGGGAATTCAGGATGAGGCCCATGGGCGAACCGCTGTGCCAGATGCCTTCGAGGCGATGGCCCCGGGTGCGGACGATGACGGGAGCCGTCTGCCTGCCGGCGGTCCGGTATTGCAGCGTGGCCAGATCATCGCTAAGCGGTTGCAAGCCGTACAGGAGGTAGTCGATATATTGTATCTCGGCGATGGGCCGCAGACCGCGGATGGCCATACCTATTCCCTGCCCCATGATGGTCAACTCGCGGATGCCCGTATCGAAGATCCGGTCGGAACCATGCTTTGCCTGCAGACCCGCAAAACCCTGATTGACGTCACCTATCTTTCCCAGGTCTTCGCCAAAGGCCAAAACTTTGGGATTGTGGGTGAAGAGTTCGTCGAAATAATGGTTAAGCACTTCATAGCCGTTGAGGATCGGCGCATTGGGCGCGTAGACTGCTCTGACCTCCGGCACCTGCAGGATGTTGCGGGCGCCTTCGTGATAGAGATGCGTATTATATAAGGCGTCGTTCTGTTTTTTGAGGTCCTGGTAGTAATCGGCGGCGGCGCGGCCGGTGGGATTGTTGCCTGCGAGGCTGATGGCCTGGTGCAGGGTCTGCAGCACTTCCTTGCGACCCGGTTCACGGTTGTTGGCTAACTCTGCGGCCAGCTTTTGCAATTGCACGGATTGATCGGGTGTTTGTCCGGCTATCTCGCGGATGAGTTCGACTGATCGACGAACTTGTGCCCGGATAGGCTCCTGGTATTTTTCCCAGGCCAGGTTACGACAGCTGCGAGTAAACTCTTTTGCTTCGGTTTCGATCTCGTTCAGTTCCTCTTCATCGGCAAGGGCATTGTCGACGATCCATTCTTTCATCTTTTTGATGCTATCCCATTCCCGCTCCCATTCCAGGCGTTCAGGTGATTTGTAGCGTTCGTGGCTGCCCGAAGTAGAATGACCTTGCGGCTGCGTGACCTCTTCGACGTGGAACAGGACGGGCGTGTGGGTGTGACGGGCCGATCGGATGCCGGCCTCGAAGGCCTCGCACATGCCTGCATAATCCCATGCTTTGACCCTATAGATGTCGATGCCATTGGTGTCTTCCATCTTCTGAAAACCTTTCAGCACTTCCGAAATGGACCCTTTGGTGGTCTGGTACTGGCGGGGAACGGAGATGCCGTAACCGTCGTCCCAAACGAAGATGGCCAGCGGCACCTGCAATACCCCTGCGGCATTCAGGGTTTCCCAGAAATGGCCTTCACTCGTCGAGGCATCGCCGATGGTGCAAAAACAGACCTCATTGCCGTTGTTGGACAGTTCGGAAAATTGATGCAGGAGGCCGACATCGCGGAATGCTTTGGAGGCACTTGCCAATCCGAGCGCCTTGGGCATCTGGGCCGCGGTAGGCGCCAGGCCGGCGGTCAGGTTCTTCCGGTTGACGAGGTCCAGCGGGGCCCCATCATTATCGACAAAGGCCGTAGCGAAATGCGAATTCATCTGCCGGCCGCCGCTGTGGGGGTCATGGCCGGGTTCGGGATCAGCATATAATTGGGAAAAGAATTCTTCTATGGTGGCGGCGCCGGTGGCAAATGCGAAGGTCTGGTCGCGGTAATAACCGGCATAAAAGTCGCCGGGCCTGAAGAATTTGGCCATAGCTACCTGGGGCACTTCCTTGCCGTCACCGAAGATGCCGAATTTGGCTTTGCCGGTCAGGACCTCTTTTCGGCCCAGCAAACTGACCTCACGACTCTCGCAGGCAGACCGGTAGTCTTTCAATACTTCTTCCCTGAACTTATCGTAGGACAGTTTTTCGGGATCGAGGACTTCGCTGGTAGCTAGGTTTTCCACACGTATCTGATTGATTGTTAAAAATCTAAAATACCTGATAATTTATTGGATAAGCAAACGTTAATACTTAATTTTATAATCGTGCTCAGCGTATTTGAGGCCATGTTTAAAGCAGCCAAACTATGAAAAAATTAGCAATTGTGATCAGCCTTTTTATCACCGCTTCCATGGCCCGTGCCCAGGCGGTGAATACCAGCGGCACCGCACTCCCCGCACCGGCCGATGTACTCCAGGTAAAAGACAATGTGCACAATTTCGGGAAGATACCCCAGGGCCGGCCAGCGACCTGCACTTTTGAGATCGTCAATACCGGCAGCGTGCCCCTGAAGCTGGACAATGTGCAGGCTTCCTGCGGCTGTACGACCCCTGTGTGGAGCCGTGACCCGATCGAACCGGGCGGCGTCGCCAAGATCGTGGTCGGTTACAATGCCTATTCGGGCGGACCTTTTACCAAGACGGTGACGATCATTTACAATACCAATCGTACAAAAATGCTTACCATCAGCGGCGAGGTGTATTCCGTTCCGGCGACCTCGGCCCCGGAAAATTCATCCGTTCAATTATTAAAACAAATAAACTGATAAAAAAATGAAAAGGTTATTCCTATTTGCCAGCGCTTTGATCCTGAGTGCCGGTGTTTTTGCCCAAGCAAAAAAGGCGGAAGATGTGTTGAAATTCAAAGAGCTCGCCTTCGATTTCGGGAAGATCAAGCAAGGCAGCCCGGTGTCGCATGATTTTATATTCACCAATACCAGCGATAACCCGGTGATCATAGAATCCGCCATGGCCTCCTGTGGCTGTACTACTCCCGTAAAGCCGGAAGGAGCCATACAAAAGGGAAAGGACGACAAGATCGGCGCAGGCTTCAATGCCGCCAACGTGGGCCCTTTTAACAAGAGCATCACCATCAAAGTGGCCGGAGTGGATATGCCCTTGCAGCTGAAGATCACGGGCGAAGTGCTGACCCCAGATGCTTTTGCCAAGTATCAGGCGTCGCAGCCCACCAAATCGGGCAAATAGCGTCATCAATGATTCGGGGCGGTAGAGATTAAAAAGAATTCTCAATATTGGGCCTTCTGTTCTTACAGAAGGCCCTTATTTTTGCGCCATGTTAACCATCAGTCAACGCGGACAACAAATGCCGGCCTCGCCGATCCGGAAGCTGGTGCCCTTTGCGGAGGGCGCAAAGAAAAAAGGCGTCAAGGTATATCACCTCAACATTGGGCAGCCCGATATCGAAACGCCAAAAATGGCGCTGGACGCCGTCCGGAATTTTGACTTCAAGGTGTTGGAATACAGTCATAGCGCCGGGAATGAGAGTTACCGGAGAAAACTGGCCACCTATTATAAACGCAACGGGATCTACGTAGACTATCAGCAGATCATCGTCACGACGGGTGGTTCGGAAGCCATTTTGTTCGGGTTTATGAGTTGCCTCGACGCGGGCGACGAGGTCATCATCCCGGAACCCTTCTATGCGAATTATAACGGTTTTGCGGTAGCCGCAAACGTGGTGGTAAAACCGCTGACATCATATATCGAGAACGGCTTCGCCCTTCCGCCGGTTTCGGAGTTCGAAAAGTTGATCACCCCAAAGACCAGGGCGATCGTCATCTGCAACCCCAATAACCCCACCGGCTGGCTCTATAACAGGGAAGAGATGGAAAGACTAAAGGAGGTCGTCATCCGTCACAACCTGTATCTTTTTTCCGACGAGGCTTACCGTGACTTTTGCTACAGTGGAGAACATCTCAGCGCCATGAACCTGAAGGGCGCGGAAGAGAATGTGGTTATGATGGATACCATTTCCAAGCGCTATAGCGCTTGCGGTGGACGTATCGGCGCCCTGGTGACCCGCAACCAGGCGGTGCTTGACACGGTGATGAAATTTGCGCAGGCCAGACTCAGTCCGCCTTCTTTTGCGCAGATCCTGGGCGAAGCAGCGACAGACCTGCCCGACGACTACTTTAATGCTACCAAAGCGGAGTACCTGAAACGGAGGGATGTATTGGTCAGCCGCCTCAACCGTATACCCGGGGTCTTCTGCCCGAATCCCGGCGGCGCTTTTTATGCAATGGCGAAACTGCCGGTGGATGATACGGATATATTTTGTCAGTGGTTGTTGGAATCTTTCGCCTACAAGAACCAAACGGTGATGCTCGCCCCCGCGGCCGGCTTCTATGGAACCAAGGGACTGGGGAAACAAGAGGTCAGACTGGCGTATGTGCTGAATTCCGAAGACCTCGAAAAGGCCATGGATGTACTAGAAAACGCGCTGCAGGAGTACCCGGGCACAATCCGCACCGCCTGATCAACAAATTTCGCCGAAGCCCTTCCCGCTGTTCCAGACAAACCGGGCTATCCGTTGTTGCAAACAATCCGGGCGCCCCGGCCGCAAATAACCCGTCCCTCCCGCCCGCAAACAAATTAAAATTATTTACTATTTATTTATCGAATTATTGAAATAGGCGAATTAAAGGCCAAAACAAGGCAAAAACAGCCTTTTAAGACCACAAATAACAAATTGCAAATAATTACATATTTGATTTTGTGCTGAATCAACTGAATTTTTCCAAAATGTTTATAAAATAATTTCCTTTTTATCGTAATTACTCCGATATTGCACCAAGAAATAAGCGCGGCGAAGGGAAATTGATAAAAGGATTTAGCAATTTAACTTTTTGATGATATTCGGTTCTTTTTTGATTGTCGCAGGGTAGTTACATTTGTGCAGCAAAAGATGGAATGAGCAGATGGGTTTTGAAGTTGCAGCACACACAAAATAGTTCTTTAAGAATTTTCATATGGCAAGCAATCGTTAGACGGCCTTCTGTTTCCACAGAGGGCCTTTTTTATTTTGTGAAGCGCTGCCGCATGGTCCTTCCCACCCATCGTCTGCCTTTTTCCAAAGCCCTCTCTTTTCCTCCCTTCCCCTGCTTTTTTCCGATTATTTTTCTCTATTTTTGCAGCCCATTTACGGGGTCTGCCGGTCGCGGCTGCTCCAGGCGAATGACAACCGGCGCGATAGCTCAGTTGGTTAGAGCACAGGATTCATAACCCTGAGGTCTCGGGTTCAAATCCCGATCGCGCTACATCCGGTACTTTCACCGAAATTTTGAGAGGGCTGCTCCACAAAGAGCAGCCCTTTTTCTTTTATAATCAATTCGTTATGCGCAAGCGCCGGATGGAGGAAGGGTGTTCTAAATGAATCCCCAACGTAAGTGAGACCACCTTTGAACACCTCCCGCAGGATGCTATGCCGCCCTGCTTAAGTTGCCATCATTCTGTTTATTCAATTCGATTATTTCCGCCTCAATTATTGATTTCTGGTCGCTGAACTTTTTAAACCATTTTTTCCTCCAATCCGGTAGCCTCGATGGCGTGTCGCCGACAAAAAAGTCGCCATAAATCGGCACCCCCGGTTTCGACTTCCATTCCGGGCAGGTTGTCAATGATAACTTTGAAGATCAGACCAGGCAATGTTTTGAAAACATCAGGATCATCTTGGAAGAAGCCGGTAGCGACATTAGTAACGTGGTAAAAACAACCATTTTCATGGTGGCAGCATAGCGCTTCGCTAAAACAGATTGAATATTAATCACCCTCCCGGCATAAATAACAAAAGACAATGACTCATTCTTTGAACAACCCCGCCTTCAACGCCGCACCAAACGAACCATCCCTTAATTGCAGGTAATTACGCTTGCTTTGATCTTTTTCGATCTGAATCGTGCCCGTCGTTTGCACGTTTTCCATTTGTAAGAAATCCGTGGAAGTCACATTGGTACCGCTCAACGGACCGCTGCCGTATCCCGCCAGATTCGTATAGCCCGTGAAAATACAATCATGGGCTTTGTACCTGCGCGTGCTCCCGTTCTCTCTTATCCAGACGGTTTTACAATCGGCTATGATATTGTGGTGAAATTCGAAATCATCCCCGTCGGTACTCTGTGTTGTCCATACGCCGCTGAAATAACAGCCATAGACCAGGCAATAACGCATGGCATTGTGCTTGCTCGTGCCGCCGTCTGCTTTCCAGAATACGACGGGGTTCTTGCAGTCGAAGAAGACGCAATGATCGATGACGAGGCCTTGGCCATTGGCGATAACGCCCACATGCAATGGCAATACGTCGGCATTGCCCGTAAACAGGCATTGTGTTATCAGCAGGTCTTCTAAATTTTTACCATCACGCCAGACAGGATAAGAACGGCGGAGATTTTTGCCATCTATATAAGAATAATCCGGGCTGCCGGTGAAACGAAGCCCCTCGATGGTTGCATGGCTGACCTCCATTTGCAGCCCCCTTGCTTCTTCACCCCCTATGCCGGGCGCAAGCGGTGCAACTGTTACAACAACAGGCATCCGCTGAGGACTCCAGGCGGTATCATCCGGCATGACCTCTGCACGGATTATAAGGCGGTTTTCCAGCGTATACTTATTATTGGTAAAAAGCGCGGTCTCTGTCAGCAGGTACACGCCCTCCGAGAGTATGATGGCAGTCGCCCCCTGTTCCTTATCTGCATTTACCCGTTTTGCCGCTTCCCCGATTGTCTTCAGCGGCTGTGCTTTCGTCCCTGGATTCGCATCGGCTCCTGTTTTAGCGTTGACGTATAATTGTTCCGCAGGAGCCATCAGTACAGTAGTTACCAACAACAGGAGAATGATTGATTCTTTGATCATCTTCGTAATTTCTTACAAAATTAGAATAGGTTCTTTCCCCGGAATGGTCATTTTGCTTATAAAATGGTCATTTATAGGCGGTCCCGGTATTGTTGCGGCGTCAGGTCTGTAAACTTTTTGAAGAACCGGTTGAAGTTGGATGGATCAGAAAAATCGAACTCATAGGCAATTTCGCTTGCGGACCTATTGTCACGAAGCCGTTTCTTTATTTCGGAGATCAGCTTGTAATGGATCATCTGTTGTGCGGAGAGCCCGCTGTATTGCCTGCAAATCTTATTAAGTTGAGAAGAGCTGATACCCAGCAACTGTATATAGGCTGCCACGTGGTGATGGGTCATGAATTCCCTTTCCAATAAAGATCGGAACCGGAGGAAATCCGGGTGAACGTAGGTGTCGCCCTGCACGTTATAGGTCGTGCCGTAAAAACGGTTGAGAATCACCAGTAGCTGGTAGAGGAGCGCCCTGACCAAATGACTGCTGTCATTCTGCAGATGGGTGAATTCTTCCTCTACCTTATTCACCAGTTCCAGGGATTGATGAAAAGCGGCCGATGGCATTCGTATGCCTGTCGGCCTTGAATACTGGTGAAAATATTGAAACCGGTACAAGAACAGCTCGTCGGTGAAAAACAGGTTCAGGAAGTCCTTTTCGAAGAAAAGAGTATACCCGCTTACCGCCTGTTCTATGCTCCAGCGGCGGACCTGGCCTGGAGAGGTAAAAATAACGCTTCCCGGAGTTATGGCTGTTTCGTGTTCATCCAGTGCTATGGTGCCTTTTCCCCTTTCTACAAAAACAATCTCATAAAAACTCAGCTGGTGCAGCGTGCTGTCCAATACATAATTGTTCAGCGTTTCAATACGGCCGATATCGAGTAACATTTCCTTCCCGTATTTGTGGGGAAGAAAATGATAGCTTTTGATGTTTCCTATTGACACCCTGCAAACTACAAAACGATTTGGTAAAATCACGATCGCTCTGTTTCCGGTATAAGTCCCAGCCGGATATATATTTTTTGCATCGCTTGCAGGCTGGTAACTTATAGATTATTTTAACAATATACAATTTGTTCTTATTCAATTCGTCGGCGAAGGATAGGCGTAAAACCCACTCCCTTGAATTTATTTTTCTCGATTATTTGTTTCAAACGTTTTGAAACTATCGGCAGTTGAAATGCCGTTCCTCCACTACCAAACCATTCATTTGACCTCACGATATCCGGCGCATCGTGAAAACAGGATTCTGCGAATGTCATTCCACCTCGCTTCGGGAAATTGTATTTAATTCTACCGCAATAATGGATAAGCTTTCCAGCCATCCCTTCATTACTTTCTTTATCGTCCACATATTCACAGGTTTCTTTTGGAAGGTTATAACTGTCTACTCCGGTGCCTAATTCGGTCCCGATATGCATTTGCCACATCTCATCAACTTCCAAACCCTTCTTATGTAAGACAGGCTTTGAAAAGGAAATACCCTTAATATTTGCCGACTCCAGCGAACGTTTCGCTTGGAATCGGATAAAAATGGCGCCATGTTCCCAATGTATACCCCAAAACTGATTGTTGGGTTGCTTGGGCATCGTCTTTAATCTGAAAGGAGCATTTTGAGATTTCCCAATACCGCAGCTCTCACAGTAATGATCTAAATTAAATGTAGCCCGCAAATATCCAAACCCATCCTCGGGTTGCGGGTATTGATGTTCTCCCACTGTTAAATAAAACCAATTGGCCTTTGCCATGTCCTCCTTGTCATATACCGTACCAATCTGGGCTTCGATGCCAAATTCCTGAAGCGCCTCTTTCATCATGCGAAACCTTGGGTTGTCTTCATAAAGGAAGAACTCTAACACATATAGATTCGTTTGTTCATCAAGATTGCGTTCTTCAACCTTGTAGTAAATGGATAACTGATCCAGTGATTTTAGCAGCTTTTCATTTTTTTCAAAACTCAAATACCGATGTTGAATACGCATATAATTTGTGCCGGGTTTTGAACTGGAAACGCTTATGGGCCGACAGATAAAGAAGTTACCAAAACAAAAAAGCGGTCCATCTCATTCTAATCACAACATGGGGGCTTGTTAGAAACAATTTTTGCGTGCAACGTCGGTGGTGGACTTCTCGGCCGCGGCGATAACGAATAAAAGACCTGAAATCATTTCGGCTGCAAATCTACCTTGTATCTACTCCGACCGCAGACTGTCGATCGGATTGGCATTCCCTGCCCGTATGGCCTGGAAACTAATGGTGATCAAGGCAATCCCCAGTGCAATAACCCCGCCTCCAAGGAAGATCCACCAGGACAGGTCGACCCGATAGGCAAAATCCTGCAGCCAGGAATGCATGGCCAGCCAGGCCAGGGGAAAAGCGATGAGCGCCGCGATGATCACCAGCCGGACAAAATTTGTCGACAGCAGCAGGAGAATATTCGCTTGAGTAGCCCCCAGCACTTTACGTATCCCTATTTCCCGGGTTCGCTGCCGGGTGGTATAGGCGGCCAGCCCCAGCAGCCCGATACAGGCGATGCCGATAGCCAGTATGGAAAACCCGGTAAATACTTTTCGAATCGTTTGTTCCGATTCATATTGGTCCGCCAGGTCCTGGTCCAGGAAAGTATAATGAAAGCCCTGGTCAGGCGCCATTCTTTTCCACAGCTTTTGCGTGGCATCGATCACCCTGGCCAGCGCAGCGCCATTAACCTGGATGCCGATCAGGCCCGTATTAAATCGCCCACCCGTATTGATCAGAACCAGGGGAGAGATCTTTTTTCGCAGGGATTGAAAATAGAAATCCCGGACCACTCCAACAACATGAAAGACCTTTAGCGACTTAGGGTCGGGGGCATTCAACCAACCAGCCAGGATATTCATCCTCGTTCCCACCGGGTCCTTCAGCTGCATCGCCTGCACCGCGCTTTCATTCAGCACCACGGCAAAAGAATCCGTACCATAAGCCTTGGAAAAGAACCTCCCTTGCTTCAATTGAAGTCCCAGTAACGCTGCAAACTGGCCATCGACTACATCGGCGCTCTCTGTATGAGACTCCTTCGAGCCAACGACCTGGAAGGTCGTGCTCAGGAACTCGCCTCCAGGCAGGTTAAAACAGCCGCTGACCTTCCCGACACCCGCCACGCCGGACAGCTCATCCTTGAACGCCTCCGAATGATCGCGCAGGTAGAAAGCATTCTGCAAAACAAGGATATGGTCTTTTTTAAATCCCAGTTGGTCCCCGGTCATATACTGCATCTGTCGGTTGACAATGATCGTGGAGATAATCAGGATGATGGAAAGGGCGAATTGAAAGACCACCAACCCATTGCGGAGGATCAGTCCGTACCGGTTGGAAGTGAATTTTCCTTTCAGCACCAGCGCCGGCCGGAAGGAAGAGAGAACAAAGGCAGGATACAGACCAGCTACCACGCCGATCAGCAGGGAGAAGATCAGCAGGCAGAGAGCAGGCAGGGGACTCACAAAATACAAGGCGCTGAGCGACTTGCCGGCAATCTGATTAAAGAAAGGCAGCAATAGGATGACCAGCAGAAAAGCCAGTAGCATGCTCAGACAGCTCATCAGCACAGATTCCAGCAGGAATTGCCCGATCAGCTGCCGGCGCAGAGATCCGAAAGTCTTGCGTATCCCCACTTCCCTGGCCCTTTCCATGGAGCGGGCGGTGGAAAGGTTGATAAAATTGATCCCTGCAATACTCAAAATGAATAATGCAATCAAACCAAACAACCACAGCTCCTTCATGCTACCGCCAGGTCGGATCTCGTATTCCAGGTTGGAATAAAGATGGATCTTTTCCAGGGGTTGCAGGAAATAACGATACCCATTGCCCGCTGCGCAAAAATCTTTATAAGACATCCCGAATTCCTGTTCGATCACCGGTGCTACATTTCTCTCTATGACGGCGGGCAACTTGGCTTCCAGGGCGGCCGGAGAAGTACCGGGTCGCAGCAGCAGGTAGGTATGAGCCGCGAAAGTCGTCAGCTCTTTTTGAGAAGCGAAGGCGTTCCCAAGAAGGGAGATCAGGATCGTGAATTGGAAATGTGATTTTTCCGGCCATTCCCGACAAACGGCGTTGACCCGGTAAGTGCTGTCATTAAATCGGATGGGTTGTCCCATTGCTGCTGACGCGGAGCCAAAGAATTTTATGGCTGTATTTTCGCTGAGAACGACCGTTCCCGGTATCCCCAATGCGGTTTGTGCATCTCCTTCCAGGAACCGACCCGTGAAGACCCGGAAGAAATTACTATCGGCCAAGACGATTTTTTTCTCTTCAAAGGTCTTGGCCCCAACCTTTACGGTAGTGTTATTATTCTCACCGAAAGGGAAGATGCGGGTACTCTCCTCTATTTCCGGGAGATCCCGTTGCACGGCGGCGCCGATGGACTGAGGGATAATGGCGCGGGAAGCTACACGCGCAGGGTAGATCCTGTCCCCTGCCAAGCGGTAGATCCGGTCCTTTCTCTCGTGGTACTGATCATATCCCAGCTCGCTTTGTATGAACAGGACAATGAGCAGGCAGATGGCGATACCGATGGCCAGCCCGAATATATTGATCAGAGAGTAGATCTTATTTTTTGATAAGGCCCTGACAGCTAGTTTGAAATAATTTTTAATCATGGTATTAGTGATGCGTTGCTGATAATTTTCCATAATATACTGAATTAAAACGAAGACTGCATGCCTGTACAGACCTCTACCCCCTACCGCTCCCCCCCAATCCCAAACTGATTCCCTGCGCGCACGGCCCTATCACCTTTGAATTGGACCTCTACCATCTTCTCGCTTGCCACGCTGTTATTGAATTCATCTTTTAGCGTCAACAGTATTTTGCGGGTCTTTACATCGATCACCTCACCACTCGATGGATACGCATACTTACCATCCATACTGAAACTGATCCATCCGGGCATATCCTGTACGGGAATGGTGGTCAGCTGCTGATAAGGCGCTTCGGCGCTAAAAACGTGCAGCCGCATATTATGCCCATCGCAAAGCCATAATTCCCGCTCATCCGGCGTAAGACCGATTCCATGACTGGGGTTGCCATGCCGTCTCACCGGCCCGGCCTCCCATCCTTCCACCACCACATGCGCAAGCATCGTACCCCGCTGCAGATCGCCCACCTCAAAACCAAGCAGGCTGTCCACCGTTACATAAACAAGGGTTTCCTTGCCGTTGATGGTAAAAGGTCTGACATTGTTCGCAAATGGCCCGACCTTCCCGGTCAATTCATGTTTCTGCGCATCGGCGATGTAGAGCCAGCGGCTTCCGATATCATCGAGGTAAACAAGTTTGCCGGCAGGCCCGTAAATGGTATTATGGGCCCGCTTATATACGCTGACCTTTTTAATGATATCCCCCGTCCGGCAGTCGACCACATTCCAAAAAGTATTTTCCAACGAAGGCAGATACATGGTGAGCCCATCGGGTGAAATCGCCATCCGGTCACAGCCGCTGTCAAATTTCCTCTCCCACACGACCTTATCCGTCGTCAGATCGATACGCTGCAGGGATTCGAGGGAGCTTACATAAATACTATTCAGCGGAATGCTTACCGCGATGCCTTTTACGTTGGAGGGTTTTCCATCGGGATGCAGGCCCCGGGTCGGGATTCTTTTTACAAACCGGTGGTTATGGTCGATGTCGAAAACCAGGATCCCGTGACCGCCATAGCCAAGATAATCCCGGATCCCCGGCGTTGCCACATACAAATACCGCCTTTCCCCTTCGGCGGACTGCGCCTTCACAGAACCGGGAAAGCCAATAGCGGTCAGGAGTACATGAAGCACGCCAAACATTAAAAAAGATCGCACCGCCAATCGCAGTTCTGTCGTATTATCCATAATTAAATATCCGTTTTTTTAGCCAAAGCACTTGGTTCGGGTTCAGGAAGCGAAATAGGGAATCTCGTCGCGCGACTCCGCCGCCTTTTGCTGCCAATAGGCCAGGGTGACGATATGTCCATCGTAAGTTTTTAGCAGCCTGCCGAAGACAGCGTTGGTGGGGTTGAACCCCACGTCGGTTACGCCAATCGTGAAGGTTTCCGGTGGTGGCGGTGGTGGTGGCGGCGGTGCTGGCGGTGGCGGTGCTGGCGGCGAAGGCGGTGGCGCAGCAGGCACCGTTTCACCCGAGGCTGCCACAGCGGCCCCCGTTGTCCCCGCGGCCGGAACAGCCGCAGCAGCAGCCTTTGGCGGCGGACTAGGCACGACGACAACAGTATACCTGTTATATTCAAGGAGTCGGCGCAGGAACTCGATCCGCGCGGGACCGGCATTCTTTTCGACGATGGCGCATTTGATCCCGTTGAGCTCTTCGAACAAATGATTTTGGTTGATGGCCATATCGTTTACCCTCCTATGCTCAGTGAATAAATATAGTCGTATACCCATCCCAACAGCCCCGTCACCAGGATGCCCAGGATGCACACCCCGAAGGCGATATTCGGCAGCAGCGAGATTGTCAGCCTCCCGATGGGTTGGGGCTGGGTATCCATAAAGATAGCTTTTATCACCCGCAGATAGTAATACAGGGAAATGACCATATTCGCCGCCGCGATGCCGATGAAAACATAGTTTCCCTTCCCCGCTCCCGCCATCAGCAAAAAGAATTTCCCAAAGAATCCTGCCGTCGGCGGAATACCGGCCAACGAGAACAGGGAGATGGCCATCACCCAGGAGAGCAGGGGATTGGCGGCATATAACCCTTTATAGTCGTCGATACTTTCTTTCCCCGTCTGGGCGCTGATAAGGGCCACGACCCCGAAGGCGCCGAGATTGGAGAAGATATAGATGAGGATAAAATAAATGACGGAGGTACCCCCCGCATGGGAGCTGCCGGTTATGCCGGCGAGGATAAACCCCGACTGAGTGATCGAAGAAAAAGCCAGCAATCGTTTGAGAGAATGCTGCCGCAGGGCGAAAAGGTTGCCGATGAGCATAGTCAGCACTGACAGCAGGATTAGCATCCGGCGCCAGTCACCTGTCAGCGGCCGGAACACGGTGTACAGCACCTGCACAAAGACAAAAAATACCGCGCCTTTGGAGACAACGGATAAATAGGCCGTTACCGGTACGGGTGAGCCTTCGTACACATCGGCCGTCCATAAATGAAAGGGAACCAGCGAGACCTTAAATGCAAATCCGGACAGGATGAGGATGAACGCAAACAACTGGAAAGCGCTGCCGTCGAGATGCCGCGAAATGGTATCAAAGCCGAGACTTCCCGTGGCGCCGTACAGCAGGGAGATGCCGAACAGGAGCAGGGCGGAAGAAAAGGCGGAGGAGATGATAAATTTCATAGCTGCCTCGGAAGACCGCCGCTTTTCCAGGTCGAAGCCGGAGAGCGCGGTCAGCGGGATGGTCGACAGTTCCAGGCCAAGATAGAAGATCAACAGATTGCCTGCGGAGATCATAAAGAAAAAACCTATCAGCGTAGCCAGTAGCAGCATATAGAACTCCAACGTGTTCCGTTGTCCCTTCAACCAGTCATAAGCCTGCAGCGAGACGAGAAGCGTGCCGAGATTGAGGATGTTTTTTTCCAGCGCGATCAGTTTGTCGGTATGGAACATGCCGTCGAACAGCACCGTCCGGCCGGCAGGGAAAAAACCGAGGAGAAGATTGGCCAGCAGGAGAACATTTACGAGGTTCAGGATGGTCCCGGTGCTAAAGTCGGTGGCGCCTACTTTTATAAACAAAAGTAGGAAGAGGATCCCCGTTACCATAAGTTCCTGTCGCAGCGGCAGAATAATTCCGGTCCACATAGTTACTTGTTCATTTATTGATCAATTCATTGAGCCAAAAAGGCGCGACTCCGATGGCGATGATGCCGGCAACCAATAGGATCCCGGCCAATCTTTCATTCCATGTCGCATCGGTAAGTCCATTGTATTCCGCGTCCTTGACAGGCCCCATGATCGTTTGCCCCGTCGCCCGGAGGATATATACTGCTGTGACTACGATGGAGGCACAGGCCAGGATCGTCGCCAGATGATACATGCCGCCGGGATGCTGCCAGGAGCCCATGAAGACCGTTATCTCGGCTGCGAAGCCGCTGAGACCCGGCAGGCCCAGGGAACAAAGGCCGGCGATGACGAAGATGCTGGAGATAAAGGGCATGATCTTTAATAACCCCCCCAGCCTTTCGACCAGACGGGTATGCGTCCGGTCATAGATCATCCCGATGGCGGCAAAGAAGAGGGCCGTCATCAGCCCATGGGAGATCATCTGCATGACGGCTCCATTGACGGCCGTCCTCGTCAGCATCCCGATACCCAGCAGGATAAAACCGCAATGGCTGACAGAAGAATAGGCGTTTATATATTTCAGGTCCTTCTGCATCATCGTCGCAAAGGCCCCGTATATGATGGCAATGGTTGCCAACCCGACGATGAAGGGAGAATATTCCCGCGCCGCGGCTGGCATCAGGGAGACCGCCACCCGCAGACAGCCATAGCCGCCCAGTTTCATCGAGATCCCTGCCAGGAACATCGAGGCCGCCGTCGGGGCGGAGGAATGGCCGTCCGGCACCCAGGTGTGAAAGGGGAACAAAGCCGTGAAGATGCCAAAGCCGATGAATAGGAAAGGAAAGAAGAGCAACTGCGCTTTTACCGGCACCTGCATCTGCGCGATGGCCGGCCAATCAAAGGTATGCGGGCCTCCGGCTGCACCGGCAACATAGCCGCCGGCCACGCCGGTATTATAATAGAGTCCCAGCAACCCAATGAAGACCATGGCCGATCCTGCCATGAGCATGAGTGCGAGTTTCATGGCTGCATATTCTTTGCGGCCGCTGCCCCAAATGCCTATAAGGAGGAATTTCGGGATGACCGAGACCTCGAGGAAGAAGAAAAGTGTAAAGAGATCCAGTGAAATAAAAAAGCCGTAGGCGCCCGCGCTGAGCAATAGCAGCAGGACAAAGAATTCCTTCGTCATCGACTTTATCGTCCAGGACACCAGGACGGCTCCCACCATGACAAAGGCCGTCAGCAGGATCATTGCGACGGAAATGCCATCGACGCCGACATGGTAATCGATGTGGAGGGCGGAGAACCAGGCATGACGGTATTCGAACAGGAAAGCCGAGGCATTGCCCGCAGCGGTACCACCGACGCCGCGTTCCTGCCAGTACAGGCCAAGCAGGGCAAAAGCCAGTACCAACTGTATCGATACGCCGGCCAGTGCTATCCGGCGCACCCCGCTCTGCCCCCTGACAAACAGGAGGAGGACCGTGGTGATCAATGGGACGATGACAAGCAATGAAAGGTTCATGTGTATATATAAATGAATAAAACGGTCAATCCTGCAATCCCGATAAAGAAGAACCAGGCATAATCCTGGACCTTCCCCGATTGAAAACCTTTGATACTTGCGGAGACGGCCGCCGTTCCTTTCGCAAGGCCATTCATCAAACCATCCACGATATGTTTATCGATCCAGGCCGCGGGTCTGCCAATGCCATTGAAAATGATCTTCTTTGTGACAAAGAGATAGACCTCGTCGATATAGAATTTATGCCGGGCGAACGAATACAGCCCGCGGAATGCCTCGGCCGCCTGTTGGGGCCGGGAGTTCTCTTTCTTATAAAGCCAGGCTGCCATGCCGATGCCCAGCAGGGCAGTGGCGACCGGCGGGATGGCGTTCAGTCCGGGACCGACTGTTTCACCCGGGCGGCCATCGAAAGTGATATAGTGGGAAAAGGGAATAAAGCCGGTAAAGACGGTACAAACGGCAAGTATGACAAGCGGCAGCCTCATGCTCAACGGTGTCGAGCCGTGATGCGCCGCGGTGGCGCCGTGATTCGGCGCGATAGCTCCATGATTCAACTGGGTCGCCCCATGATGCGACGTTGCAATACCAGGCGCTCGGCGCCAGAATACCGAAAAGTACAGCCGGAACATATAAAATGCGGTGAGCCCCGAGGTGAAGAGGCCAAGACCGTAGACGAATTTATTGGTTGGCCATGCAGCCGACAGGATCTCCTCCTTGCTGAAGAAGCCCGAGAAAGGAGGGATGCCCGAGATGGCCAGGCAGGCGATGAGAAAGCACACATGGGTCAGCGGGAGCTGTTTGCGGAGTCCGCCCATGTCCTTCATCTCGTTGCTGTGCACCCGGTGGATGATCACGCCGGCGCAAAGGAAGAGCAGGGCCTTGAAGAAGGCATGGGTAAAGAGATGGAACATGGAAGCCGTGTATCCTGATGTATTCCCGCTGGAGCCGGTACCAAGCGCAAACATCATGTAGCCGATCTGCGACATGGTCGAATAAGCCAGAATGCGTTTGATATCCGATTGCGTACAAGCGATAAGGGCCGCAAGAAAGGCCGAGAAGACACCCACATACAATATGAGCTGCGATACATCCACTGCATTTGCATACAAAATATACAACCTCGCTACGAGGTATACACCCGCTACGACCATGGTTGCGGCGTGGATCAGGGCGGACACCGGCGTGGGCCCTTCCATGGCATCGGGCAGCCAGACATGCAGTGGGAAGAGGGCCGATTTACCCGCCCCGCCGACGAAGATCAGGGCAAGCCCCCAGGAAACGACCGGAAACCCAAGAAAAACGCCGCGCGCCCCCGGCACACCCAGGCCATCCGCTATCGACTGGCCGCCGGGACCAAGCATCTGTATCAATTCACCAAACCCCAGGGTTTTTGTCTGGAAGGAAAGGATCAATATACCGATGAGGAATCCGAGGTCGGCGAAGCGGGTAACGACAAAGGCTTTTTTTGCCGCTGCGACGGCGGAAGGCCGGTCGTAGTAAAAGCCGATGAGCAGATAGGAAGAGCAGCCGACCAGTTCCCAGAAGATATACATCTCGAAGATATTGGCAGAGAGTACCAGGCCGAGCATGGAAAAGGTAAAAAGACCGAGATAGGCATAGTAGGTTCCATACCGTTGCTCGCCTTTCATATAGCCAAGCGAAAAGATATGCACCATGAGCGAGATAAAGCTGACGACGACCGCCATCATCACCGAGATGGGGTCGACCAGCAGGTCCATGTCAATGGAGAAACCCGGACCAAAGGATAGCCAGTGAATATTTAATACTTTGAAGGCGTGATACGCACCGTCTGGGCCGGCGCCGGTGGCGAAATAGTCATACCCCACCCACATAGCTATGCACGTACTAAAGAATACAAGGGCGGTACCCAGCCCGCCGGAATAATTTTTCACCACCTTCCTCCCGAACAGGCCAAGGATCACGAAGCCCAGCAGCGGGAGCAATGGAACCAGGACAATGATCAGATACGCAGCGTTTGGCATATTTACGAATTCAGAATTTCATTTCGTCGGCCGTTTCCACGTCGATGGAACGGAGGTTACGGTAAAGATTGATGATGATCGCGATGGCCACGGCTGCCTCGGCGGCGGCGATGGCGATGATAAACAGGGTAAAGAAAACACCTTCCAGCTTCTCCGGGTACAGGTATTTGTTAAATGCGACAAAATTGATGTTCACACTGTTGAGGATCAGCTCCACCGACATCAGCATCATGATCATGTTGCGGCGGGTGAACAGGCCATACATCCCGATAAAGAAGAGCGCGGTGCTTACAAAGAGGATATGAATAAGCGGTACCTGGTTCATTTGTCGCCGGGTTTTACTTTTATGGCAATAACGATACAGCCTATCATCGCTGCCAGCAATAAGATACTGATCACTTCAAAGGGTAATACATAGCCATGCCGGGTAGTACTCAGCAACTGCGCGCCGATGACGTCGACCCCCATATCCGCGGTGAGGACATCCTCCCGCATCGACACTACGCGTGTAAAAGACCCCTGCCGGAGCATGAGACAGGTGAGCGCGAAACCCATACAAACGGCCAGGGCGGATAAGACGGCCCTGCGGCGGCGGGGCGGCGGCAGGGCCTTACCCGATTGTTGCGTGAGGAAGATGGAAAAGATGATCAGCACGACGATCCCGCCCACATAGACGACGATCTGGACCGCCGCTATGAACTGAAGGTCCAGCCAGAAATACAGCCCGGCGATGCCGGTCAGGGAGAACAGCAGCCAGATAGCCGAACGGAAGATATTCCCGGAAGTGACCGCGAGCAGGCCCGTCACCAGGATAAAAGCAGACAGCATATAAAATACGACGGCAGACGCACTCATCATTCAACGCCCTCTCTGATTTTAGAATCCGGATTATTTAATTTTTTTGTCAGTTGGCTGCGGTCATACACACTGTGCTCGAAATTCTGCGCCATTTTTATAGCGTCCGTCGGACAGGCCTGGACGCAGAGGTTACACATCGTACATAGCTCAAGGTGATAAATAAAGGTATCCAACGCCTTCTTCTTTTTACCTTCCGGCGTCACGTCGAACTTTGTGATGATCTTGATCGTGCCGTTGGGGCAGGCCAGTTCACAGGCGGTGCAGCCCGTGCAGGCGTGCTCGTTATGCTCATCGTGGGTCATGACCACCTCACCCCGAAACCGGTCCGGCAGTTTCATTTCCGCCTTGTTATCCGGGTATTGCTGGGTTATGATCTCCCTGCGATGAGTGAAGTAATACCCCGTCAGCTTCATGCCCTTCAGCAGGGAACGGACGCCGCGGTAGATGTTCGATATATAGTCGGTTAAAAATGCCATCCTTTTATTGCAATAAGTGTCATTAATAGAAGATTGAAGAGGCTTATGGGCAGGAGGTACTTCCATTCAAGGTCCAACAACTGATCGATGCGCAAACGCGGAAAAGTCCAGCGAAACCACATGATCACGAAGATGAGGAAGAAGGTCTTGCCCATAAACCAGAGAGAGGAAGGGATGTAATCCATAAGGTGATTGAACCCCGTCCAGGGACCAATATGCAACGGCATCCACCCGCCCATGTACAGGGTGGCGGCAATCGCGCAGACGATAAAGATATTCACGTACTCCGCCAGGAAGAAGAGGGCGAACCGCATCCCGGAATATTCCGTGTGGAAACCCGCGGTGAGCTCGGACTCCGCTTCAGCCAGGTCAAAAGGAGCGCGGTTCGTTTCCGCCGTGACGGCGATGATGAAGATGACAAAGGAAATGATCGCAGGGATATGTCCTTTGAACAGCCACCAGCCGTCCTGCTGGGAGGCGACGATATCCGAGATGCGCAGACTGCCCGTGAGCACCACGATAGAGATGACCGAAAGGCCCGCGGACAACTCATAGCTGACGATCTGCGCGCCGCTGCGCATGGCGCCCAGCAGGGAATATTTGTTGTTGCTGGCCCATCCGGCCATCAGGATACCGATGACGGAGAGCGAGGAAACGGCCGAGATATAAAGCACCCCGATGTTAAGGTCCCAGATCTGGGTCCCTTTTGCAAAGGCCACCGGGGCGAGGACCAGCATCGCCACGACGATGACCATAAAGGGCGCGAGGTTGAAAAGGAATTTGTCCGCGCCGTCGGGCGTGAGGCCTTCTTTCATCGCTAATTTGAGCGTATCTGCCACCGTTTGCAGGGAGCCCCCTGGGCCGACCCGGTTGGGCCCCAGCCGGATTTGCATGTAGGCCGAGACCTTGCGTTCCATCAGTACGAGGACCAGGCCGAGCACTGCGAAGAGACTGATGACGCAAAGCCCGACGATCAGCGACTCCAGCAGGAGGGCTGCGTGTGGGAAGCTGGCATAAAGCCAGGTGTGAATGGACGCGGTTATATTTTCAAAGCTCAGCATCGTTGTTATGTTTCCTCAGCAATCCGCTCAGCGGTCAGCCGCCGACTCAACAATCGGTTCAGCGGCCCGCTCAGCAATCCGCTCAGCGGTCAATATCCGGGATCACCAGGTCAAGGGTGCCCATGATCGCGACCAGGTCGCCTAGCTTATGTCCCCGCGCCATACGGTCCAGCGCGGAGAGATTGGAAAATCCCGGCGAACGGAATTTTATGCGATACGGCGTCGTCCCGCCTTCGCTGATGATAAAGACACCGAACTCACCCCGCGCCGTCTCCACCTTCGAATAAAACTCCCCTTTGGGCAATTTCAGCACCGCCTTTGTCTTGGCCAGGAATTCCCCTTCCGGGATATTGTCGATCAGCTGGTCGATGATGGAAAGCGACTGACGCATCTCCTTCATGCGAACAATATACCGGGCAAAACAATCGCCGCCGGATTCCCTGACCTCGTCGAACGCCAACTGGTCATACACCTCATAGGGCGCAATCTTCCGGATGTCGCAGCTTACGCCGCTGGCCCTGGCCGTCGGGCCGGTACAGCCATAGGAGATCGCGTCCTCACGCGACAGATAGCCGACGCCTTCCATCCGGCCCCGGAAGATGACATTGCCGGTCAACAATTCGTCATACTCGTCGATCTTCGTCCGGAAGAAGGCGAGGAATTCTTTTACCTTCCGCTGGAAGTCCGGATGTAGATCAAAGGCCACACCGCCGGGAGCCATGTAATTCATCGTCAGCCTTGCCCCGCAGGTCTCTTCCATGATGTCGTTGATCGCCTCTCTTTCCCTGAACGCATGAAAGAATGGGGTAAGGGCGCCCACGTCCATGGCCATGGCGCCCCACCAAAGCTGATGCGAAGCCAGCCGCGTCAATTCGTCCATCAGGACGCGGATCACTCCCGCCCGGGCAGGCACCTCTATCTGCAGACCCTTCTCCACGCATAAGGCACAGCCGTGATTGTTGATGTGGGAAGAAAGGTAGTCCATGCGGCTGGTGACATAGATGAATTGCCGGTAGGACAGACTTTCGCACATCTTCTCGATGCTGCGATGGATATAGCCCAGGTGAGGCTCGACCTTTTTGATCGTCTCCCCACTTAGGGTTATGACAAGATGCAACACCCCATGCGTGGATGGATGTTGCGGACCAAGGTTGACAACCAGTTCCCCTAATTCCGTAGTGCCTATTTCTTCGATCATAGCTTGATCATATTGACCGGGTCTTCGTAATCTTTGCGTAGCGGCCATCCCTTCCAATCATCCGTCATAAAAAGCCGCCGGAGATCCGGGTGACCGGTGAAGACCACCCCCATGAGATCGTACGCTTCGCGCTCATGGAATTCCGCGGTTCGCCAGATGCCGGAGACCGTTGGAACTTCGGGGTTAACGGGTTCCAGTTTTATCTTTACCACGAGCGTATGCCGGTGGATGGTCGACGTGAGATGATAGATCATGGTCAGGTGCGTCTTCCAGTCGACGGCCGTAACACAGAACAGGAAGTCGAAGTCCAGACCGCCGGTAGACCGGAGCTGCCGGGCAACCGCATCCCACGCCGCAGGATCGACGATGACGGCAAGCCATTCGCCGCCTTCCTCAAAGGACGGGATCGGAAGCAATTCCTCCAGCCTTGCTTTTAATACCTCTTTGTTCATTTGATCCCACTCCTTATTTTTTCCTGCAGGGTGATCATGGCATGAAGCAGGGCTTCCGGCCGGGGCGGGCATCCCGCGACATAGACATCCACCGGGATCACGTGATCCGCGCCTTTTACCACCGAATAGGTATTATAAAAGAACGGGCCACCGCTGGTTGCGCACGCGCCCATGGCAATCACATATTTCGGATCGGCCATCTGGTCATACAGCCTTTTCAGCACAGGCGCCATCTTGTTGACGATGGTTCCGGCGATGATGATGACGTCCGCCTGTCTTGGCGTAGCCCTTGCGACCTCAAAGCCAAAGCGCGACCAGTCATACTTCGCGGCGGCGGTGGACATCATTTCGATGGCGCAGCAACTGGTGCCAAATACCAGGGGCCAGAGGGAATTTGACCTGGCCCAGTTGATCACTTCGTCCAGTTTGGTCACGAGGATACCGCCGCCCGCAGTCGGGTGTACCTGCCCGGGAAAAACCGATTCGTGTGCGTCTTGTGTACTTACATCCATTTCAATGCTCCCTTTTTATGTGCATATAAGAATCCCATGAACAGGATGAACAGAAAGATCACGATCTCTGCCAGTCCCGCCATTCCGACCTTCCTGACCGCTACGGCCCAGGGATACATGAAAACAAGTTCTACATCGAAAATGAGGAAGATCAATGCATACAAATAATATCCGATATTGAACTGGTTCCAGGGGGTGCCCGCGGTGGGGATACCGCACTCATAGGCCTGCCCTTTCTGTAGATTCCTGGTCCCTTTTACAAAGATCCGGCCGACGGCAATCCCGCCAGCTGCAAAAACAACTCCGGCTAAAAAAAGGACGATTAAAGAAGAGCTTCCCATGGGTAAAGAGTTATTTTGCCCCATACTAAATATACCGATATTTAGCTGGTTAAATTCGAAAAAAAACAAATAACTTCTGTTGGCCAACTAATGGCATTATTCTACACGACCGCTCCCAAGGTAGCCCCATAATAAATTGGCAATAAATTTATTATGGGGTTTTCTTATCTTTAAAAGCCCCGAAAGGGCTGCTCAACTAAAAAACCTCCCATTATGCATAAGCTTTTCTACCTGGCTTTCGTGTGTGTCTTTTTTTGCGCCTGCCATAACGATACCCCAAATCCCCCCGAAAGGAGTTATGTCGATGTAACGGGAATCGATTCC
>Ga0302309_10000643_pt1 | contig 38961 bp, 45 predicted proteins | sample III_Palsa_N1_1_FD_200453 | JGI IMG/M metagenome (GOLD analysis project Ga0302309, IMG submission 200453) | Peat permafrost microbial communities from Stordalen Mire near Abisko, Sweden - III_Palsa_N1_1 | ecosystem: Environmental > Terrestrial > Soil > Palsa > Peat permafrost | place: Sweden...
GATAGTAACAGATACTTTAGCCAGTGGAGGTGAGGCCGTTCAATTCGGTACGTATAGTAGTGGTGGAGGAGCTACGTACTTTCCAGCGACTGACCCGTTTAATGCGCCGATTGTTGCTAACCCTGTGATTGATCCGAATAATGCGAGTTACATCTCGCAGATCGCTGCGAGTTCCAGTACGTCGGGAGCGGGGTTTTACGACAACGACGAGGGCTTGCCGGTCTACTACGCAAAGTCGACGGACCCGGTGGTTTCGTGCACTCCGACGAACGGCAAGCCGACGATCCAGTTTCACATTCCTGTGGGTGCGACGCCTGAGCAGGGTGGTCCAGACGCGCACATGATAATCATCGAACCGGTTGGTGTGAACCCGACTTATCCGGGCGATGTCGTCGAGACCGAGATGTACCAGACCACGACGTACACGGGGGGCTCAACGGTCCCTGCGGCTCAAGCAGTTCAGTTCAACGCGTCGACATCGAACGGCAGCAGCGTGAACGACGTGCATAATACGGGGTCGAGCTGCGTTTCGGCGGGGTTCTCTGCCTTCGCCGGCATCTTGATGGAGTCAGAGTTCATCGCCGGGGTCATCCCGCACGCGCTGGCGTGCGTAGCGTCGTGGGATTCCTCGGTCGTTCGCTACCCAGCTCATAACTCTGACGGCACACACTCGGGTGGCGTGCCGATGGGCTCGCGTGTCCAACTCGACCCCAGCTATGACATTTCAGGGCTGCCAGTTGCACAGCAGATCATAGCTAAGGCGCTGCAGGTCTACGGCATGTACGTGTGTGACAGTACGAGTCCGCCGATGGCGTTCCATGCCCAAGTCGCGACGACATCGAACTCGGCCTACTCGGCGCTGATGAATAACGGCCTCAACGAAATTCCGTGGTCGCAGATGCGAGTTCTCTCATCCTGGGACGGCTCATGAACCTACACTCGCGTCAACAATTAACCTAACAAAAATCTTATGTCATATGGCGGAAACAACGGCAGCGGCAACATAGCAACCGATGGCGACGTGGCTCTAAGCAACTAGCTAAAGCTGCCATCGATAATGTTTCTACAATTGAAGACTAAATCGAGATTAAATATCAAGCCTGATTGGCGATAGTACAAATTTCCTGACTTTTCGTATGATTGGCTGGACTTCTTCGAGGTCAAATAAGGCAGATACGCCGATGTGCACTAAGAAGGTGACACTGGTAATAAAGAAGAGTTTACTACCTAGAGTGATGACACCTTTATCGTTAAATCCTAACGGATACAGGGATATCATAATAAAGCTAGCGACCACACTAAATCCGGTAACGGAAAAGATACGAAATACGCCACCCCAAAAGGCAGCGTTGAACAGTTTAGGGTCACGAAACAGCATAATTACAGTTAGAATAAATACTTCAACTGCGGCAACGACCGATTGAGCTATGGCTAGCCCCTGGACACCATAAGCTGAAGGACGTGACAAAGTGATGGCTAGGGTAACGTTTAAACCAATTGTAAAGATTGATACAAAAAGAGGCGTCCTGGTATCTTTTTGGGCGTAGAACCAGCGAGAAATAATCGAGTAAATAATTCGGAAAAAGATGGCTACAGTTAGAAAGCCAAAAATTGAAGAAATCTGCGGGCTACCATGAGCGTAAATCATACGGGCAAGATAACCACGACAAAAGTAGCAGATTACGACTAAGGGTGCACTGACCCAAATCATAGCTCTAAGCACCATTAAGAAATCTTTTCTAAATAGGTCGGGCCTATTTTGACTTAGCCTAGTATTAAGTCTAGGGAAAGCAGCAGTAGAAATGGCTGTACCTATGAGTAGAATAGGTGCGGTGCTTAGTATGAAAGCGTTGTTATAGAAAGTAATGTTGCCCGAACCGAGTCCGCTGGCAACATGTGTCTCAACCACGTTTTCGATCTGGTCCATGCCTTGGTCAAGCGATCTTGGCGGCAGATTTCTTAAGACAACTCTAAAATCTTTCTGACGCCATAGTATTTTTGGATGCCAGACATAACCTAGCTTCCAAAGTCCTAAAGATACTATTAATAATTGAACTACTGCGCCTATTGTAGCTCCAAGCCCAAGACCAACTAAGCCAATATTATCCTTAAAAGCGTAGATACTAATAATGATAGATAAGTTATAGAAGAGTGGGGCAATTGAATAAAAGAAGAACCGACCCATGGCTTGCTGCGAGCTTGTTAGCACGCCACTAATAGTAAATAAGAGCGGATTAAAGGATATGAGGCGCATAATGTCGGCTGCTGTATTAAGCTGCTGAGGGCTTAATCCGGGAGCGACAATGTACTTTATAAGGGGGTGCGCAAACACGAGCATGATGACCCCAACTATTGCCATGAGTATTGCTAGGAAGTTCATCAAAGAATTGGCTATATTCCACATGCCTCTTCTATCACCCTTAATTAGGCGATCAGACAATACCGGCATGAAGGCCACGCCAAGGGCACCGGCAGCTATTGTAAAGAAGAAGAGATCGGGTACGTTAAAAGCTGCAAAGTAAGCGTCAGTACTATGAGGGCCGATTGTTGGAAAGTTTGTATTAACCAGCTTCGTTCTTAAAAAGCCTAATAATTGACCAGCAAAAGATGTGCCAATTAATAGCGCAACGGTATTACCGATGCTTATGCGTCTTTTTTTCTTAGATGCTGTTGGTGTTGGAGCGGTAGGGTTCATGCCCCACTAGTATAATGCAGCCGAGGCTGGAAGTTTAGCCCCTTTAAGAGTTTCTTTGACTTCGTCCGCGTCAACAGTCTCTTTTTCGATCAGGCTGTCTTTTAATTTTTCAAGTTTATCTAGATTAGCCTTGATAACAAACCTTGCTCTATTAGCGGCTTCCGTAATTAGACTTTCTACTTCGCCATCAATAACCTTAGCTGTATCGTCAGAGTAATCTCGTTCCGAAACTAATCTATCGATCATCATTCCGTCATCAACATGGAAAACTTGGTCACGTAGCTTATCGCCCATACCTTGATTAACGACCATGTCTCTAGCTAACTCAGCAGCATTTTGTAAATCATTGCTGGCACCAGTCGTAATCCTGTCTTTGCCCAAGATGACTTCTTCGGCGATACGTCCACCAAGTCCACGAGCTAACATGTCTTTAAACTGAATCAAGGAAACAAATACTCTATCTTCAGGCGGGATGAACCAAGTTACACCACCGGTACCGCCGCGGGGGATGATAGTAACTTTGTGAACTGGGTCACTGTCGGGAAGCACATGGCCAACAAGAGCATGGCCAGCTTCATGATAAGCGGTAGTAGTCTTATCTGATTCGGTCATTATCTTGCTCTTTCGTTCCGGACCAATAGCTACTCTTTCAAATGCGTCCGTTACATCTTTTTGAGTAATTTCGGTATGGCTGTTACGTGCAGCTATGATGGCTGATTCGTTAGCAATATTAGCAAGATCCGCACCGGAAGAACCAGCTGCCTTAGCGGCTAGAGCATCAAGGTCAACATTCTTAGCAAGCGGTTTCTTAGCAAAGTGAACCTTTAGGATCGCTTCACGATCTTTGCGATCAGGCAGGCCAATATTAACTCGCCTATCAAAACGTCCTGGTCGTAATAAAGCTGGGTCTAGCACATCGGCTCTGTTAGTTGCGGCTATAACAATTACGTTTTGTCCTTGATCAAAGCCATCCATTTCGACAAGTATTTGGTTAAGTGTCTGCTCACGTTCATCATGACCACCGCCCATACCGGAACCACGTCGACGACCAACTGCATCAATTTCGTCGACGAAGATTATGCAAGGAGCGTTTTTCTTAGCCTTAGCGAATAGGTCTCTTACTCTTGAAGCACCGACACCGACAAACATCTCAACGAACTCGGAACCTGAAATGCTAAAGAAGGGTACGTTAGCCTCACCAGCTACGGCTCTTGCAAGCATAGTCTTACCAGTACCTGGAGGACCAACTAATAGAACGCCCTTTGGTATGCGAGCGCCCATACCAGAAAACTTCTTTGGGAATTTCAGAAATTCAACTACTTCTTCGAGGTCTTGCTTAGCTTCATCTGAACCAGCTATTTCGGTAAATGTGACCTTGTTCTTTTCATTGCCGTATAGCCTGGCTCTGCTTTTACCAAAGCTCATGGCTTGATTGCCTTGACCTTGTGCGCTTCTAAGCATGAAATAGAGCAAGCCACCGATTAATATGACAGGTAGGATAGTCTCAGCTAGGTCAAGAATATCTGAACTGCTAGAGCTACTAGACTTATATGTTACGTTTGATTTACTCAAATTAAATCCTTGCTGTTTTAGACTAGAATTGGGGTCGACATACGACTTAATCGTGGGGTGATCTTGATTCTTAGGCGTAATTTCCAGTTCGTTACCGTTGACTAAAATTCTACTGTATCGACCTGAGTTGTTCTGTGAAATTGCCCTCGATGCGCTTATTTCTTGCAAGTTCGATGGCTGGTCATAGGCTAGAAAAATGATTAGTACAAAGAGTACTACAAGTACTATAAAACCGGCATTTTTTGTCCGCTTATTCTTGGGTGCCTGTTTCCGACCTGGTCCTGGGAGTTTATTGTCCATAGAGAACTATTATACCTCGGTAAAAATATTTTGGCTAGCGCTCACTATGAGTGAGTGCTAATTTATTGTTATTAATGCTCAGAAAATATCCTTTTTGAATTGGAAATTTACGATTTCTCTCTGCTACTTTAGCAGCTACGACCAGTTTTTCAAGGGTCTGGGAATCAAAACTTCGTATATTATTAGCTCTTAAGTACGAAGCCATGACTTCCATGGCTAAATTATGTGGTAGGCTAACGAACCATTGCCGGTCAATTTGATTGTCTTTGGCGTGGTCTTCAAGCAGTATTTGTAATGCCTGGTCTAATTCTTCGTTAAAACCAGCTGCATTATTTATTATCTCAAAAAGCTTTGATTTAGCTGAGTCATTTAATCGTGGCAGTAGTTTTAGCCTTATGTAGTTACGTAAATACGTTGTATCCGCATTAGTCGAGTCTTCACGCCAGGCTATGCCTTGTTCTTGGGCGTACTTAAGGATATCTGCCTTTGAATAATTTAAAAGTGGCCTTAATTTGTCGGGTTGGCTAGACAGGGAAGTAAGGCCTTTTCTGCCTGTGCCTCTAATTAGATTAATGATAGCCGTTTCAATTAGATCGTCTTTATGGTGAGCGGTTACTATCGCTACGGCCTGATTATCTTGTTTTACTCTATCTAAGAATCCATAGCGGGCTTGTCTGGCTTTTTCTTCGCTGGCTTTAGGACCTAACTTTGCTTCGTTATATATAAAATTTAAGCCCAGGTCTTTAGAAGTCTTTTCCACCAGAAGTCTGTCTTCCTTTGAATCCGGCCTTACTCCATGATCGAGATGGGCAACTATGATTTTTTGATCTGGTCTTACAGTATTACTTAACAAGTTAAGTAAAGTCATTGAATCAACTCCGCCACTGACGGCGACTACATAAGTACCTGGTTTATCTAATTGAATATTCATCTCTTTAGTTAACATTGTAACAACGAAGTAAATTAGCTGTACTTGTCCAGCTTATGTTATCTTTTTAGAGTAGAACGTAAAAATAAACATGATACACGATCTAATTTTATTCTTCGCCGGTATTATTGTCGGTGTAATGAACGCCCTGGCCGGTGGTGGAATGCTTGTTGGATTCCCTTTAATGTTAGCTACGGGCATGCCGCCGTTGATTGCTAATGCCACCGCTAATTTGGCCATATTACCCGGAAATATTGGGGCGGTTTTTAGCTATAGACGATATTTAAAGAAAGTCCCCCGCTCTTACCTGCTACTCCTCTTCCCTGTCGCAGTTGGTGCAGCCACAGGAGCTCTATTACTTCGACACACCTCATTTAGCTCTTTTAATACACTAATACCGTGGCTTATTCTATTTGCCGTATTACTCTTTATTTTTCAGCCTTTCCTATATAACGTGATTCAAGGTCATCTTAAGCGCAGAAAGAAGTCCAAAAAGAGTAGTAAACAATTAGTCCTAATTGGTATAGCCATAATTCCTTTGTCTGTTTATGGTGGCTATTTTGGAGCAGGACTTGGCTTTGTCATGCTTGCCTTCTTAGGTTTTACAAGTCTTCATAACCATATACACAGAGCTAATGCATTAAAGTGCTGTATGACAGTTTGCGTGTCTGCTGTATCTCTTCTCTGTTTGTTGAGTTCACACCTTATTAACTGGCACTCCGGCCTAGTTATGGCCGGTGGTAACTTAATTGGCGGTTTAAGTGGGGCTTACCTATCTAAAAAAGTATCATCGCATAGTTTAAGAATTAGTGTCATTATTATTGGTGTATGCACAGCAACATACCTGTTTTTCAGAAGTTATTAGCTGGTCAACAGATGTAAATCATGTTATATTCTAGTTCGTTGTTATACGTGGCGGCGTAGCTCAGCTGGTTAGAGCACAGGACTCATAAGCCTGGGGTTGATACCTAGCAATTTCTCGCCGCTACCGATGTTATTCTTGATTATTTTTGGCTCTATAACATCGCTTGACGGCTTAATTTGACGGCTACACGCACTAATACTGACTAATTTCTGCTCATACCGCTCCAATATCAAGCCACGTTCTTCTACGCCAGAATGTTGGTAAATCTGCTGGGTTGTCGAGATATGGGCATGGCCTAAAATAAGCTGAGTGTCTCTTGCTTGTACGCCAATATCTTTTAGAATTGTGGCGGCCGTGTGCCGTAAGTCGTGCATTCTAATCAACGGTAGCCCAGCGTGTTTGCTGATACGCTTAAACGACCTAAGCAGATTCCGCCTGTCAATCGGATTACCGTTTACTGTCTTAAATATCAGGTCTGGCAACGCCCCACTATCCGTTTGTGGAATGTTCTGCAAAACGTCATACACAATGCCGAGTAGCGGTAAGTCACGCCGTCCCGCCTGAGTTTTCAAATCCGTATAATGAAATGCTTGGTCATAATACTGTAGCTGCTGTCGAATGTGAATAACTTTATTGTCAAAATCTACATTGTGCCAAGATAAGCCCAACGCTTCGCTTGCTCTTAGTCCATATAAAGACAGCAAAACAAATACTGGGTACAGCGGGTCGCTACTGGCATGGTCTAAAAATATGCTTAGTTGATTCAAGTTCCACGGAACAATTTCTTTAGGCCGATATTGCGGTATGTCAGTAAGTCGTGCCACGTTTCTAATAATGATTTCTTCGTGTTCGGCACGTTTAAGCGCCGCTGATAATATCATTCGCTGTTTTTGAAGTGTGCGATTGGACACCCCTGCTTTGAGCTGACTGCTTATGTGTGACTGAACATCTGCAACCCTAAGTTTAGCCAGGCATTTATTGCCTAAACCTGGCTTGAGATAAATCCGCACTATAACTTCATAGCCAATATAGGTAGTGGGGCGCAGAGTTGACTTGACTACTGTTAGCCAATAATCTAAATAATCACCCAACTTCTGTTCTCTGCTGTCTGTTAATAGCCCGTTATTGTTATTATTTCTTAGCTCAACCAGCAACGCTTCTGCCTCAGGTCGTGTAGTAGCATAGCGCCGCACCCGTTTAGTACCCTGTGGCGTATTTACATATGCAGCAGCCTCGTACCGACCATCTTTACGCTTAGTGACCGAACCATCACCCCGTCTACGTCTCATTCTCTATCTCCTTACGTTGACTTATGAAACTGGCTAAATCATCAGTAGCCACAAATCGGCGGCTTGCGATGGTTATTGTTTTTAACTCACCGCTCCGAATTAGTTGATATATTGTCCATCGGCTTATTCTGAGCTGGCTGGTTGCCTCAGGAATTGTTAATAGTTTTGGGTAGTTTTGTTCATTCGCCATACATTGCGCCTTTCTGTGTCGCTCTACAATGTAAGCCGAATTGTTTGCGTCCAAGTTGATTCCAATCAAAAAGGACAGCACGGCTGTTTCCGCTTCCAGTTGCCAATGGCTTCTTTCTGCACCATGCTGCCCTTAACGAGCAGAAACAAAAACACCATCGGCGTATTTGCTGGTAACGGAAACAATTACATTATAGATTGTTAAAAATTGGTTGTACATAGTCATCTAAATCCTCATTTTCATTAGTTGATTGGTTGGTTCTGGTTTACATGATTGCTCCTTTTAGCAGCGTACCAATCGGTGCGCCTATTTAGTTTCCTCTGGGAACCATTGTGGGTAAATTAGTCTGCTGCGCTTGTCGCCAATCTCAGGTGCCTTCTGAATAATGAGTCCACCTGCTTCAAGCTGCGGCAACAGCTCTTTGCGTAGGTAAGTATCAGCCAGCACGGTTTTCTCGGTTTTCAAGTAGTAGCGGCAAAGCTGCTCACGGCTAATGCCTAGAGTGTCATGCGGCGCTGCTGTCTTTGGGTAGGCACTACGCAGCTCAAAGTACACAGGCAAAATGAACTGCTTGTAAAAGTGAATGGCAGTGGGTGGGATACCCAGGCTCTGGCTTTGGGCAAGTTGTTCCCACAGCATAAACGCTCGGTCTATGTCACTCTGAGAGGCCATTATTGAGCCGTCTGGCTGCTTCCGATGCCACAGGTTCAACAAGGCAATGGCCTTAATAAGCTGTTGCAGATGCGTGAAGTCACGGGTATGGCGATGCTTGAGCTTCGGGAAGCTGGCATAGAACCGCTGCTTAATGGCATCATCGTCAGGCAGCCTGATGTACTCCACATACTCCTCACGGATAGCCAGGATTCGTTCCTTGAGTGCCACTCGCTCTGGCCGTGACTCTAGCCAGTGGTTGTAGGCTTGCTCATTCGTGCCACGCCGATTCTGCAATTCAATAGCAGCCCGTAGCTTTTCTTGGCTCGGTTCGGGGCTGAGTAATATGGCTCTGGTGGCTTCCTGTTCATCAAGCCGCAGTCCCGCCGAACAAAACACCGTTGCGGGGAAACCTTCCAAAATAATCAGCTCCGTGCGGTTTTTACCCGACTTATTTTTATTGGTAATACGGTAGTAGACTTCCCAACTATCGTGTGACAGAATAGGCCGCAGCTTGGCTTGCAAAGCTGGGTTGCTCTGCTCGTAGAAAATCAGTATCTTGCGTTCAAAGGATACGATTTTAGCGTTACGCTCCTCGTCCTCAATGCCCTCCGTGTGGTAAAACGAAGTTGGGCTGGCTCCACTGGATTCAATCTTATCCTCGTCTGGAAACAGCTTGGCAACTTCACTGGTGATGTACGTCTTGCCTGATGCGCTGGGAGCGTTGAAGCTGATGTTAATCTGCGAGTCACGGGTGTAGGCCGACAACATGCAGTAGAAGGCAATTTCCTTACAAACATCGTCTTCTTTGATTGTTAGCGACAGTGCGTCTCGCACATCATCACTGCTCATTTCAGGGTGCAGCTTCTGGTCTATGCCATTGAGTGCATCACGAACTTGGGCTTTGGTGGTCTGGGTTTCGGGCTTCATCTTCATGCTCCTTATTTAGTTGCTGGTGCAGCTTTAAGCCGACCAATCGTAGTACGGCTCGGCCAGTGACCTGAGCCTTTTCGTTATCGTATTCCAGGTTAAAATGCCGCTTCATAACGGCCTGGAGCTTAGTGATGCTATCCTGGGTCAGCCTCATGGTTTCAACCCGTACAAGCGTGTTTTTAGATTCTTGGACTCACTCCAATACTGCTTGGCATCTACCAGCAGCTTGCCGTTCCAGTAATCTTGAGCGTCCTGTTCTATGGCTGGCGTGATAACAAAATGGAACACCACCCGCTTGCTGTTCTCTAGTGGGTGCATGAAAATTAGCTCATGCCCTTTGGCGAGTAACGCAGCAGCCTGGCCGAAGTCTTGGGTATCAAACGAGTCCGTACCTTCACCTTCTTTTCGTAGTACAACTCCCATCACGTTGTCTCCGCATACTTTCGCTCAAAGGTTCTAAGCGTAACCTTGCCCGCCTTGAGCTTTCTAATATCACGGTTCAGTTTCTTAACATCTGCCATCAGGTTGTTTGGGTCGTTATTTTGACTCACCTGGGCTTCCGTTAGCATCATCCAGGCAACTTCTGACCAGTCCAGTGTGGCAATGGCTCTATCGGATATTTCGTAGGCCGTGTGGAACCACAGTAGAACTTCTCGCAACTGACGTAAGTTATCTTCAACCCACTTCCAGTTAGCAAGCTTGGTGCTAATCGGAAAGTTCTTGTGAACTTTTATTGCGTATTTAAGGTTACGGATAACATCCTTTACGGGCAACTCCCATTCAAGGTAAGCTATCGGGTCGTCTTTGATTTTTTGGGTACCGCTATTCTTTTCAGCTCCAGCGAAACCAATTTGCGCCCACCAGGGGAAGCCGTACTTGAACGACCAAATGGAGTCTAAGACCATCCATAGTGGAACATTCATGCTGCCAGCAGAAGCAATGTGAATGTCAAAGTAGGGCGTAACCCACGCCTCGTTATTAATTTCTCTTATGTTGGCAGTTGCTCCAGGAGCAGCAGCCCGCAGCCCGTTTTGTTTAATGTTTTCGTGGAGTTCACGCAGTTGCTTCTTCTGCTGTGGCTCTGGGATTGCTTCTAATGGGAAGCTCAGTGCAATGTGGCATTTATTCGCCATTTTCATATTCCTTCCTGGGCATTAAAAACGCCCGCTTATTTGATTGCGGACGTACAGTATCACCCCTGTCAAACAGGAAAGTTTCCTACTATTTTTTTAGATAACGCTCATCTATGAAGAAGGTTCTGTCGTCAGATTTCACGAGCTTAATTCCTACTAGCTTCTCTTGAATCCGCTCATTGATTTCTGCTGCTAATGTTGAAGCTTTATTAACAACGGCTGATGGATACTTGCCGTCTCGGTGTGTCCGAGGGTCTACGTTGAATATAGTCCTAAAAGTTACTGCACTAGGAAAAGTAGCTGTGCGAAACAATGCCCTCATGAGCTGTGCTGGGAGCTTTTCCTTCTTCACGCCCTTCATGTTTGGTTGCTTAATTATACGAATCTGCTCACCCAAGATTGTCAGTACGCCGTTAGCAGCATCGTAGCTACTCGGCTCAACTCTGACTTGCGACAGGTCAACTCGTTGAGCGTTCATCCCTTTAGTTACATCCGTATTGACCATAGGATTGAAGTCGGGGGTACTAAAGCCTTCTACGACCAGTTTGCCCTTATCCACTAGGTCGTAAACTAGCTCTAGCAAGCGAATCTTGCCACGCAGGAGCCAACTGTCTAATGTTTGTTGTGGCTTGCTTCGCTCTAGGTAATCCGTCAAGGCTAGGTACTGTTGGTGATAAGGTATATAGGAACTGTCAGTGGGTGTGAACAAATCGTTTTGGCGATACCGCTCCAAATACTCTTGTACCACGCCACGAATCCATTTCTTAGCCGTCACTTCAATACTAAAGTCCAAACAACCACTCAACTCCTCGGTCAGCATCGGTTCCCATTCCATTAGGTCTAAGATATTTGCTCTTAATACGCTATGGCCATCAACTTCCCAGTCAATAACATCCTGAACTTTGCTAATCAGGTCATTGCGCCCATCTGACTCAGGCAGTTCTTCAAGCTGGTCTTTATATTTTCTAAGGTTAAGCCAGATGTGGTGTACCCGAACCTTACGTTGCTCCTCTAGCCCCGCCAGTAACTTGATGCTACGAAGCACATTGCTTTTTTGATTGGTAAAATCAACGACTGCCTGGCTAACATCTTGTGAGCTAAGTCGTGTGTAGCCACCAAGCAATCCATAAATAGTGAGTGTTTGCTTGTCCCAATACGGCGTAGTCTTCATATTCATAATCTGTTACAAGAATTGTACACCAGATATAAAAGAGCCTGGCCGAAACCAAGCGTCTCTACTATGTGTGGAACTTTAGTTACTGTTGGACGCAGTGTCTTGGTTCAGTATGCGATTGATTCGCTCCTCTAAAGGTAGAGCTGCAAACTCAGGGTCTTCTTCTACTGGTGGCTTGTAGCCGACAGGTGCAGGGGCTATGGCAGTCGGCAATCCCAAGCAGACCCGTTCGCCATTTGTGGCAGTAACTAAGCTGTGGGTCAATGATAATAACAATGCCGTGCTAGGTAACTCCTTGAAGGTAACAATTCTTTCTTCACGTTCGGCTGTGTCTACGGCTTGAGTGATTTGAACGTCTAGGATTTCAAGGTAGGCCAAAGTCAATTCTTGGGCTTGCTGATACATCTCAGCGTGCCGCTGGTTGGTTTCGGCGGCACTCTCGGCAAGGTTTTCTGTGATTTTGGTTTGGGCTAAATTGGACACCTCTTGGCGACCTTCACGCCATTGCTGCCGTGCGCCCCATTTCTTGACCTGTTTGAGTGATACGCCGTACTTGTCGGCAATATCACGGTAGGACAGCTTGTGGTCTGTAAGGTAGAGAGTCTTGGCTTCTAGCCAGTCTACCTTCATTGGTGTGAACTCTATATCTACAGGCTCAAGGTCAGTAAAATCAACGTCTTGGTATGTAAAATCCAGCTCCTGATACTGGAAGTCTATAGGGGTGTAGTCGGTTACAGCATTATTCATATCTAATACTATTATGACAACTAAATAATACTTTGGCAAAATTACAAGAAACTATACAAGTATCGCTAGGGGGTATTAGATAATGCGTTTTAGCATCTTAGGCACATCAGCGAGTAGGTCGTTATAACGAGCAAAGGTATAGTCTGGTGCATCTATGCCAGTTACCAGCCGAGATACCTTTGCATCTTCGTGGGCAACAGCTAGAACTGGCTTTTTTAGCTTCTCAATCGCAGTGGCTAATTCATAGCCTAGACCAATGCCAGGGTAATCGCACACAGCTAGGAATACTGTACAATCCGTCACGCAGTGGTGTATGTCCCATTGATATACCTCTTGCGGCGTTCCGTCTACAAGCCCTAAGAAATCAAACACTTCGTAGTCTTCCCTTAGTATGTCTTTCAGTGAATCAACCTGTTCACGGAAACCTTTGGGCGCATGAGTCAATGAACAGCCCAGGTAAATCTTTGGTTGCTTTTTATCCTTACTGATAAAACTTAGGTAGCGGTCTAGCTTTGACTTGTCCATTACGTTGCCTCATTTTGGTTTAATAATCACAAAATACTTCACCTATTAGCATACTCTTTAGCTCAGTTGGTGGAAGAAGTTTTTCTCATAATAATCATGCCGCCGCATACCTTCGCCAAGCGATTCAGCCAGAACCAAATCCATTATTTTTCTAGCTGGACTCTCAAATACTGTGTAGGAGTTTTGGAATGAATTGCCTTTTCTAGCTCCACTAATTACCCACGCTTCACTACTAACCTCACGCTCAGTCACTCGCCCAAGTTGCACAGTGAGGAGTTCTTTAATTTGTCTCTCAACCAGCTCAGGTGACAACGAGCTCACGCCGATTATATCTAGGTCGGAGTAACTACGCCCTAATTTATTATTAATAGCATTGCTTATCCAGCCTCGGCCACTACCGCTTCCAGTTAAGTAGAAATTGATTCCTTGATTTAGACCAAGCCGTCTTAGTGCAGTTACTATCTGTATATCCTCATCGTTCAAAATTGTTTTATCACGTAACTCTGCCGCAACCACTTCATCAGTATCGCCAACAATAAATGAGTACGGCTTACTTTCGTAGGCATCATGGATTTCATCGGCAGAAAAAACAAGCGCACGATTAAGTGTGTGGGGCTCAAATAAAACTAACTCAGCATTGGAAAGTAATAAGGGTTCAAGCCTAGAAAAACAATCAGGACATGGACTTATGCGCTTATATTCGCCCTCGTTCTCGCAAGCCATGAAAATGGTTTCAACGCCCATACCAGATTGTTCGGGTGATGAGTCTAGCGCACATGTCTCTGCATGGTCAAAACGCACTAATTCCTCGCTGTCGTCTTCGTAATTGTGTCCTGTGTAGAGCCTTCCGTCAGCTGCCTTAATGACACATGCTAAGCGTCTATTGGTGACAGGGGCATGAGAAAGAGCAAACTCACCTATGAGCATAGTTCGTGCGACTAGAGCCTCGGTTGCAGTTGTCCTACAATCCTCAGGAATCAATTCAACACCAGCAGATAAGACATCTGCCTCACTGGGCGCAGTACTCCTTTCTGCCATACTAATCATCGTGTCCTTGCGGCCTCATTGAGTAAGCTAGACAGTGCTGGGTCTCTCCACCCATTCAGTCTCAGTCGTGCGCTTGAGAGCTTGTTGTACGAGGCATCAAATACAATGTGTTGCCAATTCGCTTTTTCAATACCAGGAATATCAGGTTTATCGTCTATTAAAGCAACTGCGCCATACTTGGTTTTGTCACGGTCAAATACCGCTTCATCAATTACAGAGTAGCCAAAATCTGGAACAAAATGTTCCTCAAGCCAGCCTACCTTTTCAGATACGCAGTTAGGGTTTTGTGGAATTGGCGAGGAACAGATTCGTGGCCTAAATCCTGCTTCAACTATTTTGCCCCAACCTTCTGTAGCTCCATCAACCATATTAAGCTGGCGATAGAAGCCTTGAGCTTGCCAAATACCTTTTATCGCCAGGTGGTGTTCTTCGGCATAGTCTTGGTGTATATAAAACTCCTGGCGTGGACGAACCAACATGATTTCAGGGTGTAGTTCAGTGATAGTAGCTTCAACACTAGCGTCAAACGCCGCAAGTACACCGTCCATATCAACTAAAACGTCACCTTTGCTATGTTCCATTGCTAAGCCTCTAACACTGGCGCAAATTGAACCCTTACAAGGCCAGGGACATCTGCAACCATGTCTTCATACGGCATGAACTCCATGTTTGGGTGAACCTCGGCAGCACCGAGCAACATTCGGGTAACTTTTGAACTTACATGAGCCGTTGCGAGGACGGGTTTGCGGTGTTGCTCAACCGCTATTGCCAGTTCGTAACCCAGGCCAATACTTGGCTCATCTGCAATAGCAACAAAAGCGTCACAGCTACCAACATTCTCAACAATGTCACGCTGATAGACATCTGCTGCCGTGCCAGCGACCAATCCTAAGAACTCCAGCACATGCCAATCACGGCCTAGTTCTGTTTTTAGTTCCTCTACTCGGTTTTTGAACTCTTGTGGCGCAAGCGTTAAACCGCAGCCAACATACAACTTCTTCTTTTCTGCATTAGCCATAGGGCATACTCCCGTATTTAGTTAGTGTGCGTACTGCCCACCAGTCTGCTGAGGTAACTTATACAAATAACGGGGGTGACAATCTAGGGTAAGTTAGTACCCTAAATCCTGGCTATTTCTACTGTTTTGTTATATAATTAATAAAAATTAAGGCTGTTTATGGATAACTCTCAACTACACAGGACACAGGCATCTATTCTGCACTCGCTTAGATATGCGAAGGCAGAGCGTTTTAATGCCTTGATGCACCAAACCAATCACACTAGCGACACCTTTAAGTTCCATCTCCGCAAACTCGTAAAGCTAGGCTATGTAACTAAGCTGGACGATGGCGAATATCAGCTCACAGCGTTGGGTAAGGAATATGCCAACAGCTTGAATGAAAAGCAAAGAGCGGTTGAGAAACAGCCAAAAGTGTCAATACTAATGGTCATCACCGACAAGAACGATGCAGGTGAGACTGTTTACTTGCTACAGAAACGACTGCGTAATCCCTATTACGGATATTGGAGTGAAGTTCATGGCCGTGCCGAATGGGGAGAATCCTTTGAAGCCACAGCGCAACGACAACTTAAACGTCAGGCGGGCTTAGATGCTGAGTTTATAGTTCACGGTTTTCGCCGTGTTCGTGACTATGATGCGAATGACGAGAGCCTACTTGAAGACAAATTGTTTGTCGTCCTAAAGGCGACTAAAGTTTCGGGCGAGCTGACCAACGCCTATGACGGTGGCACAAATAGTTGGCTTACATTAGATGAATTACATCAGCAGGAGAAGGTTTTCGCTACTACGCTCGCAATCATTGAAGGCTTGGATAACGGCGAGTTTTACACCGCTCAGAGCCTTACTTATCAACCAGAGGATTACTAGACTATGAGCGAAGCAGTATTTGACGATATTGATATGTTTCGGGTTCCGAGGGTCATGCCTGAGAACACAGTAGTTATTGACGCTTTTCCACTTAACCCCATTCCAGAACGACTTGCCCCCGTTAAAGCAGACCTTCTAGGCCAACTTGCACTAGCGCAAGCACCCTTTAGTGGTCGCCGCATTGCTTGTATCTTAGCGGGTGAAAACGAAGGTTACGGTGGTCATGTGATTGAGCATAGTCCGACTGATATTGAAGACCCTTTTATGATGGCACTTGGTAAAGTACCCGTAGGTGCTGACCTTTACGGCATCATGGTAACTGGTGAAGGGTCAATGAAAGAAAAGCATGTTTTGCCTTCTGGTGCAGCGTATGATGCTATCACTTCGCTCCTACTGCCTGGCTCACCAATCGTTATCATGCCGCCAAACAGACAAGATGTATGCCGTTTTATACCTGAATCACGACACGCATCGGCCTATAGGCCAAAGCCTCTATCGGTATTTGAGGGTAACACTGTAATGGAAATCTACAGCGAGGCAATACACAACACTTATTTATCAATGGAAGATTGCATGTTTGTCGCACATCTTAGATTAGCAGGGCTTAAAGAGGGCATACATTATTTTTTGACTGGTAGCGGCAATGGGCTGAGCGGTTCAAGTGTAGCTATTCGGCCAGGCATGTACAACGACCTAGATATTATCGCCATAAGCGAACGAGATAAAGCGGAAGTTGAAGCCGAGTTTGAGAGCGTAGCCAAGGCATGTTACGGTGTTCTTGAAAAAGTACCGAAACTGGTAAATGTAGCTGGCACTGACCGACAAGTAGAAGGTTGTATTTATTCCAATGAAAAGTCTGGTATCTCAATAGACTTTTTTGCATCAAACCAAGTCAAAGATGCCTTTGTCCGCTCCGAAAATTTGGAACGAAACTACTTTCACCAATTATCCTAACTATATAGGCTACCCTGGTGGTTGGTAGGCATATAATTAAGGCTATGGAATTATCTGAGTTTGACAGCCTTGTTGAGGGCAGCGAGGAATCGCAATCGCTAGATTTCAAGTCTGCTTGCAACTGGGACGTTAAGTCCCTAGCCAAAGATATATTGGCGTTTTCCAACGTTCAAGATGGTGGCTATATCGTCATTGGCTTTGATGACAAAACATTTAAGCGTATTGGCGTTACGGAGGCTCAGGCTAAAACTTTTGACCAAGAAACAATGCAAGACCAGATGGCTAATTACGCCGACCCGTTCGTTACTTTTACTGTTTACAACAATATAGTTGATGCCAATGGGCTACGTTTTGTGATTATCCGAATCTTTGAGTTCCCAGAGATACCTGTAGTCTGCAAAACCGACTCCAAAGATACAAGCCAAGGGAAAATCTACTATCGTAGCAGAAGGCGTAGACCAGAAAGTGAGCCAGTTTCTAACTCTTTTGATATGCGAGACATCTTAGACCGTGCAACGGTTAAAATGATGGGTAAACGCCGAACTCAGGGCTACGCAGCAGAGTCAGTTGAGCAAAAAAACTACTATGACGAGGAGCTGGGCGGCTTATGAAAGACGAGTTTATTGACACTATTAAAAGCCGAGGCTATTGGCGTATCAATTTTCAGCCCATAGGCAAACCAGCAGACTTCTCACTTAAAGAGTGTGAAGAATTGGTAGATAAAAACAGCGTAAAGCTACGGGGCTGGTATTACCCGTTCTATGGGCATGGCGATGCCGATAATCATGGCATTGAGAACCACAATAATTATGTGCAAGGCTGGATTGACTCTGGTGAGTTCAAAGAGTTTTGGCGTATGTACAAAAGCAGTCAGTTTTTGCATTACAGTGCCGTACAAGAAGATTGGTCAACTCCAGAAGTTGAGGGTAGATTTAGCCCGAACGACTTAGAGCCTGGAAAATATCTGAACTTTGTCGGCTCACTTACTTACTACATTACCGAAATAGTGGAGTTTTTAGCACGTTTGCACCACTCTGGCCTTTATGCGGAGGGAGCGTATGTCAGCATTTCGTTAAACAACACCAAGGGCAGACAACTCTCAAGTTTTGATGCTTTTAGACGACTATCATTTCCAAGAGTCACTCAAGAAAACCCCATTACATTTGAAAAGGCGTTTAGCCCCGATGACCTACAGCTCCCCGCTAAAGATTTAGCCATTGAGCCGATTGTTCATTTTTTTGAGATGTTTAATATGGCAGACATCTCCATTGACCAAGTTATCAAAAAAGACCAGGAAACGCTTTACGGCTATAAAAATAAGTGGAACTAAAGGCCAGTTGCACTATTATAAGTAATGAACAGTGACTTAACCTGTTCTATATAGTAGCCAACAGGGGCGAATCATGCTATATTAGCCTGACGTGGCGGCATAGCTCAGCTGGTTAGAGCGTCGGACTCATAAGCCGAAGGTCTCTGGTTCAAGTCCAGATGCCGCTACCAAACTTGGATTTTTAGCATTTTTAGTCAGTATTTCTTCAATTAACAGATATGATTTGTTCAATTTAGGGGGTTCAAACCCTTTGTCAAAGTCATAGACCAGTCCTTCAGGAAATAGAACATCTTGAATACGCTTTTTGCTTTCTAGACCAGCAATGTTCCAAAAAGCTGCTGGGTCGGACATAAACAACATACCACCGTCAACTATTTCTTCCTTTTGACTAACGTAATCATCTGCGTCAACCAGTTTCAGTTTTAGTTGCATTATTTCAGCTTCAATTTGTGATAGTTTGGTATCTTTAGTAGCTTCATCTATTTTCTCATCTAGGAAGTAATCCACGACTTTAGACTTCCGTTTAGTAAGGGTCTCTAGCTGGTCATTAATTAACTTAGTTTGTACAATCGCGTCCTTATACTCAACATTCCAGCGACTTAGAATAATTTCTCGGAATAGTTTTGATATACCAGGTTTTAGCTTTACTTGTTTCAGAAGCTCTACAAATTCATCGTGCATTAAATCACGCTTTCTACTTACGTGGTAATTGAGTTGATCGCCAACCTTGCACTTATAACAAGAATATCTGAGGCTAGGACCACTGCGACCTCTACTTGGACAACTAATAATTCTATGACCGCAGGTATGTCTCAGGAAGCCACCTTTTAAATACCATTCAACTTCGGCTTCACGACTTTTATTCTTCATATTTCCGTTAATAATAGCCACATTTTTATAATACACTGATTCATCTATAAGGGCTGGGTGTACACCGTCAACCCACTTTCCGTCTGTAAACTTACTGCGTACTTTACCTATGTAAATTGGGTTAGTGAGCATGTCTTTAACACTCTGCCAGCGTCGTCTCTTACCGTTTCTACCGCGAATACCTATTTCAGCAGCAAGTCCCTGTGCTTGTTTTACGTTGTATGACCCCGATGAAAACTTAACTAGAAGTTTGATTACTTTTTCTGCGTCATCATTAGGTATGAGTGTTGGGATATCTAGTGCTGTTTTATGACGACTATACCCGTACATTGGGCTGTGAGGCCACCCGCCTTGTAAAGCACGTTGTTTAGTACCTTCGGTTGTACGAATAGTGCGTATCTCATTATCGAACTCTGCAAAAGCAGCTAACATAGAATCCATTAAATGACCTGCTGGGTCATCTGTTAACGGTTCGGTAACTGATAGTAGCTTTGTTCCTGCCTTGAATAGTTGGGCTTTAATGTAGTGGTGTAACTCACTCTTACGAGCTAGACGGTCTATCTTCCAAACAATGCAATAGTTAAAACGCCCTTTTTGCTTTAGGCAAAGGCTTAACATTTCTGCAAGTTTAGGGCGATATGCAAGTTTAGCCGATACACCTTCCTCACGAAAGATATGTTCAGGTAATAACGTAAAACCATGTTGCTTAGCAAACTTAATAATTGCTTCTTCTTGGCTATCTAGACTTGTACCTTTAACCTGATCGTCAGTGGAAACTCTGATGTAGGCAACTGCGTTCATATTTTTAATTTCATTTGATTGCTTTGTCATTTTAATAATAGGTCCCTACTGGGTTACTGGCACCCCTCGAATATATTCAGTAGCTACTTCATCAAGACTGATAATTAAGCTACTGATTTCTTCATCAGTCATTTCTTTAGCTTCTACTCCCAATAATCTCCGTGCTTTTGCAACACTAACAATTAGGTGTTGAGATAATTGAGGTAGTGATTGATTTGCAATCTCCATACACTCCCTAAGTTTTGGTAAAGCTAATAAGACCTAATCCTGTTAGGCTGATAACTCTTACTTAGCGGAGTGCTACCACATTGCACACCTGTTTATGTTTTATCGATACAAACTGCGTGGCCTTTGATATTTAATACGCTGCGAATAGGTGTATCACCAACTCCCCCAATCATATGACTATTAAAAAATATTCTCAACTACTTTTTTCACCCCTGTTAATATATGATTTTTGCCTACATTTTTACAACAAACACCACTATAAAGTAAGGTTGCGTGACACTTGTGGCACTACTTTTACTGAAAATCACCGATGAGTTACCGAGTAGTTGCACACCCCTAAAATCGTTAAAATCGGCTATGAGTTGGCGTATAGTTAGCCACCCCCTAAACTTACAAAATCACCCAAGAGTTACCCACCTTTTACCCAATCATTTACCTCTGTTAGCTGAAATTAGCAAATCTACACAGATATCTCATGTAGAATCACACTATACTACGCAGCATATCCCTTTCTGCGCTAAACGAAAGAAATCATGTTATATCGCTTCTATGAAGCGTAAAACACGGGATTCACTATAGGAGTTAACTATCTGATGATATGATAATACCAATATTACGTTATGGTCTTATATGAATGTAAATATTCCGACTAACTTAACTAAGCTATATGGTCAGTACCAGTATTTTCTAGCGACTGAAGTATTAAGGGAAGATTGGAATAATAAGGTCATTGTTGATAATACTAGTAAAAAAGCTACTCAGTTTATAGCTAAAATCAAAGACCTTAGGCTTAGTAAATCTAAGTCAGAGTTAAACAAATTCTTAGAATTATTTGAGCGATCCGCCGTGCATTTAAGTGCTTACCTAATTCATATCAGTTGGTATTTGGAAGGTTCTTCTGTTGTTGAACCAGCAGACATTAAGGAAGATGAGGTAACGTTTGCCCACGACAATGCTCAATTTACCAAATTAGCTTACGATATGGGTCTTGAAAACAATACAGATAATGAAAATGACCATTTTATGTTTGGACCTTGGACTTTAGGTGCTTCCTTGGACGAACTTTATGAAAATGATGATTCAATAAAGTTCTATGGTTTAAATGTCCCTGCACGAAAAGTTTTAAATGTACTAGACGGTAAGCCACTAAAAGAATTCAAAAGAGCAGGTGCTAAAGCTGAATATCGTGATGAAGTCTTTTATGAAGCTATACCAGTGAACAATGTAGGTTATTCAAACTGGGATACGGTTCTATCTACGCACGAGGGAACTATATATAAAATCGGACTCACTCTACCTGTAAGCCAAAATGACTATGGAATGACTCTGTCATTAGTTAGTAATGATTTAAATAGAAGGTTCGGTAACTCTGAATTGAATAAGCATGACAAGAATGAGTTCATTTACGAAGATTCTGCTATCAGGGCAAGATTAGCCACAAGAGAAATGCCTAATGTACCAGGGATGTATGTATTTAGGATTGTCGCTAGACTATCTTAGGAGTATGAATAATGGCGAATGAAGACGATTACATTAAGATAGTTGAGCTTGAACGAAACGCAGACCAGAACAGTATAGATGTCTTCCGTGACGGCATTAGAGACGCTAACAGAGAACTCCGTGGTTCAACCGAAGCATGGCTTGATAGTATTGCACTAATTAGCATTACTTTAGGCTCCGCGTTGGTTGCTATTGGGGTAAGTTTATCCAGTGATAGAAAGTTTCATCACCCTTTACTGTTTTGGCTCGGTATAGTCGCTTTAATTGTGAATGGATTCATCATCATAGTTTGGAAGAAAGTCATCACAGAACTAGCTGCACCTAAAGTTGATTTAATTGGTCTAGAAGAACAGTACCTTCTAGCCAAGAAAAAACAACTAGAAAATGACATCATTGACAAGACAATTGAAGGCGTTGAATCCTATAAAGAGTTCCTTTCGGCTAGGATAGAATACATAAAAGTAGTAAAAAATAACTTCCTACCACAAGAACCTTCAAAAAAGTTAGAGCTTAGAACCGACATAGCATTATATCTATTGTTTGTCGGTGTTCTACTAATAGCTTCCTCTGCGTTTAGAGGAATAAAAGTAACAGTGGCGTTGCTGATAATCGTATCTGCTATTGACCTCTCATATACTATTTACACGATCAAGTTATATAAAAACAGTCAGAAGAAACGAAACGGTTACGTTGAAAAAACAAGAAAAATATCAATAGCTGGACTTGAGAAAGAAATACAGAAATCACAATCAGCACTCGATTTACTTAAACGTAATGGCTCGTAGCTTATGACGAAGTTTGTATGGATTTTTGGACCTACTGCCGTTGGTAAAAACGAGTTAATCCAAAAGATGATTTCTAATCCTACTGACCCACTTTTATTAACCCTTAGTCTTCAGCAACCGATAATTGCCAACGAAAGCTCTCTTTTACTTAGACAACACGCAAGAGATTCACTTGTAGAAGAAATTGTTAAAGATAAGTCAAAAGCTAAGACAATACTAATTAAGGGTCAGGGCTTTGATATAACTGACGGGAATAATATTCCTAAAAGGTTAAAAGATTCCTACCCTAATGACGAGCATATATACATATATTTAGACGCTAGTGCTGAAACTCTTAAAAACCGTAGGGAAAAGCGTGGTGAAGCAAATTCTATTGATGATGAAGGCGCACGAAAAGATATGTTGAGGATTGCTAAAGAATTTGAAGGTACAGGTATTAACTTCAAGTGGCTTAACAATGACAACGACCAAGTGCCAGTTGAAATAACAAGACCAGTCTAAAACCTTAGAACTACTCAATATTTTCACGGCGCCGACAAGTTTTACCTTATAATCCCTTAGTTCAATGCTAGTCCCTTAGATACAATCTGTTTGCTAGATTGTACTTCTACTACTAGCTCCCAGTACCTTATCAGTTCTCTTTTAACGTCTGTCCAATGTGTCCAACTCATGCCTACCATTTGACTTTAGTCAAAAAGATTGTAATTAACAAATAAGCTAGTCTTAGTCCTCGTTAGCAAATTGACGGCTACAAATGACGGCTATACCGCCAATCATGTGCTGCCGATAACGTACTAACGCAAGCTCGTACACCTTAGTAAAGTCATTGGCGTTAGCGTCACAGGCAAGACTCATAAGCCTGGGGTCAGTGGTTCGAGTCCACTCGTCGCTACCATTTCGCTTGTGCTTGCTTACTAGGTGCATTTTGTTTATACATTTAGGCATGACAGAAACCTCAATTAGTCTGACTATCCAAACTCAAGTTGAAAGAGTTGGTTCACTGCAATTTGATAACCTCCATGATGGACTAACGACTATAGAAGCTCTTGGTAGCTACTCTCTCCGATTACAAGATAGTAGTCCTGAAGTTGCAAGAGCTGCGATTCGTGTGCAAGGACTAATTGCAAGCGCATTAAAGCAGCCAGATACTCAATGGCCATATACATTTACTCTTGAAAGAGAACAGTGTACCCATGCTTGGGGAGGTCTTACCAAGGTAGGAGATGAAACAGATTTAGAGTCTCTTGCGCTTTATGGTGCTGCAAAGATGTTCTTAGATGACTACAATGTAGTAAGAGAAGACTCTAGCAAAGCAGCCTAGAATTGACTTTATTATACTAACTTAGACTGCAACAGTAGTTTCTTCCTTTATCTGCTTTACTATCTTCCACATAATTACTAGCTCTCGTTTGATTTGGTTCCAATTCGTTCCTATCACGCCTACCATACTGCTTATGTTTAATTATTATTGATTGCTATATGTTCGAAAGGATAAAAGGATATAGGAGAAAACTTAGTCTAGATTCAATAGTATTTGCTATTTTATAGTGTTTATATTATAATATGCATAGTTTTCGTTCATTCACAACTTGAGGTTAATATGGTTTCCAAAGAGATTAGGATTTTCAACGTCCAGAAGAACCGCAAAGGAATTGTAAATCATGCAATAATTTGCGATGGTAAAGCTCACTACAAAATTGATGGTCTCGGTCCTAAAAATGCACACTATAGTGATGAAAGCCTGTGTGACGGCAAAGATTGTCAGGCAGACAGTAGTGAGACTGTAGATACTGATCTCCTTACCTACAAAATGCAGGATAGGTTTGGTGTACGCACTCACGTGCCTATGGGTTTCATTCTTGTAGCGAGCTATGCCCACACCGACTACTATTCCTTCCTTAAGATTTACCATGGTGGGGAAGAAGTTATCCCAAAGGAACTTGAAGCCGGGACACTGTTGGCTGATGGAGAAGGAATTGACTTTCGCGATCGTAACAGCTTGTATTCCTCGAGCAGGGCTGTTTTCTATGTAAGAAATGAAAACGGCAAAGTTGTTCGGACAAAGGTTGGAAAGATAGGTCGTAAACGCACAGAAAAGAAGTTGACTCAACTTAGACGAGGAGAACGTAAGTCCGAAGAGACATATGATGTCAACCATTTGAAAAGTCGCCTCACTGAACTCATGCAACTACACAGAACGTCTGTAGTTAACGAGCAAATCGAAAACGTCAAAGAGATGCTGAGGCTAGCGACTTCTTTGTCAGTTGAAGCTTCGATTGAAGCTGCAGAAGGTTCTGAGGCAATTGCCCAAGAACTTGCTAATGCAAGAGCAAAGGAGATTGGCGCTGAACTAGAGCTAACTCGTGAACGCTTGATGGGTGAAAAGAGAGCTCGTGAAGAGGCTCGTGAAGAACTGAGTCAGACTGACGAAAACTAACTCGTAAGAGTTCCAGGAGGGAAAAACAATTGAGTGCTTAGCGCATTCATTTTAGTATCCCTCCTGGCAGTTCCCCAAATTTATAAACTAAGGTTTGTAAATTTAGCGAACTGAAACATTAGTATTAATTCATGCTTTAGTTGGTTCCATTTCGACCAACTGTGGTCTACCATTTCCTTATTGCTTATTTTATATAAAGTTAATCAATTCTATAGCTAGAATTATTTCTTTGACAGTTAGTATATTTGAGATCAATATTATACTTAATGTAATCGAGGTAAGACTATGGTTCCACAAAATAAATTAAAAGACTTCTTAGAACTAACATATAACGAGTTAGAAAAATTAAACACCGAGGCTCGATCGTTAAGTGATCCGCTAAGAGCAAAGTCAGCTCACATTAAAGCCCTAGAAAATGAATCCCGTATAAAAGCTGTAACTGTCTGTTTTTGTGACATTGAAGGTCGATTGCACATGCTTGACTACGATAAAAACTTTTTACTGGACGCACTAGATAATTTAACATTCGACGGCTCATCTATCAGAGGCTTTAGCGAGCTGCACGAATCAGATTTACGTTTAGTGCTCGATTGGACTAGCCTAACCTATCTTCCTTCAGATGTATTCGGTCCAGGCAAGGTTGCTATATTTGCGAACATTGCTACACGCGATCTTAAGCCTTATGAGTCTGACTTTCGTGGACTCTTGCAGCAATACGCCAATGAGCTCATGACCTCCAAAGGTTACGAAGCTTTTATGGCACCTGAGCTAGAGGGCTTTCTATTTGAGGGTACTGATGCCGAACAATACTACGATAGTAACACCGGCTTTAAACCGATCAGCACCGGCGGCTATTTCCATGCACTTCCACTCGACAGATTACGCCAATTTATCGACTTAACGGCTGAAGCCCAGCGCGCCATGGGTTTTCGTAATGAAAAAGATCATCCTGAAGTTGCTCCATCACAGTTTGAGATTAATTTTTCTTATACAGACGTCCTAAGAGCCTGCGATCAAATACTTTTATATAAACTAGTCTGCCGGCAGGTAGCACATAGCCTGGGTATGACAGCAACTTTCTTACCAAAACCGATTCAAGGTTTGAACGGTAATGGCATGCATACAAACATTTCTCTAGCTAAAAATGGCAAGAACATTTTTCATGATAAAAAAGGCCAAGACGGCCTATCTACAGTGGCATGGGGTTTTATAGACAAGCTTCTAAATCGGGCTTCAGAAATTTCATTGGTACTTAATTCCAGCGTTAACGCTTACCGCCGGCTCGATCCTAATTACGAAGCACCAAACCAAATAAAAGTTTCAGCTAATGACCGTGGCTCGATGATAAGAGTGCCGCTAGGTAATGAGCGTACGGCACGTATTGAGATACGCTCTGTTTCCCCTGACGCTAATCCATACCTTTTACTTTTTACTATTTTAAAGACTGGTCTAGAAGACAAAACACTTAAATCTAGCGATAAACGACAACGCCTCCGTTTCTTGCCAGGTAATATAAATGACGCTATCAGGCTATTTAGGGCTAGTGATTTTATGACAGTTGTTATGGGTGATGCTACTAAAGATAAATACATCCGCTACAAACAAGCTTCGGCACACCGTAACCCCCGTGAACTTGGCAGTAAAATTAAAGAATCTGAAATTCTCTATCACCACGAGATAACCAATCAATATCTGTGGAATAGCTTCTAAAACAATTAGATTAAACTCTAAGCCCCTCCTTGTGCTTCAACTTAACACTGAAGTGTCTATGGCTATATATGCCGCTTTTAGTATTAAAAGTGTTGGCAAACAGAAATATTAATTTTAAAGAGCCGGAATAACTTCTTTCCTAACTAATTGAACCATTTGCCACATAGTTATCAGCTCTCGCTTGATTTGGTTCCAATTCGTTCCCACTGAGCCTATTATATCGATAATAGTTATTGTGAAAAATGCGATTCCCAAACTTTATAATCATTTAATTTAAATTTGCCCAACCTAAAGCTTCTTAAGGCTACGGCCAAACCAAAGAGTGCAGCCTCGTCACTTCCTCTTTGAAAAAAAGCACCTGCAATTAACTTAAACTCAACTAGCTCCACTGAGTCATATTTCTGGTTTGCGCCTGTTTCCAGGTTAACTAGCCTGAAACCATAAATACTCGTTAAATCATCTTGATGTTTACTGACGTCCTTAGTCTCTCTACTGAGCTCGAGTTTAGCGAACGGTGATATTAAACCTTCATAATCACGATAGTCTTCGCTTTTTAGAAGCCAGGACGACAATAGATAAGGCGCAGGTGCCATGAATCTTTCTCCTGCGTCAGGGCCGTCATAGAGACGCCAAGCTTCTGTAAGTTCGCTTACGCTAGCATCAGAAAAACTGGTCTCTAATATGTCCTCACTAACTAATTCTTCAGGTGAATCTGAAGGTCTATCTGGAATGTAAATTCTCTCATCAAATGTCATTATTGCAATATGTTAGTTTATTGCTCAGTAGCATGCAAGCATAAGCTTACTCACAGTAGGTAATCCTTGGTTGAATTGATTCCATTTCGACCAAATGTGGCCTATCATATTTGACAAATGTAGATTTAAGCTTTTATAATAACTTTATGAGATTAGAAGATGGTGAGCGCAGTAACAACAGCAGTGGCTTAGAAGCCAGTATTAAAAACCTTGGCCCTCACGTAACGTATATACACGCAGCCGGGGCTTCATATAACACCTCCGGGTATTCAGTTCCTCATGGACCTGAATTACCCACAGATTTATTTGACTTTAGGTTGATAAATAAAATAGAAGATCAGCAAAAACCAACGAACGAAGAACTTGAATAAAAATAAAGGAAACTTCTGTCCATGCTTCATAAAGACTTGCTTTTGCAGTCTATTATTCTGTTGATGGGTCTGCGACTGGGGCTATTAATTCCAAGTCTATACCCTTCCTACTTGCATTTGCTACCACTCGACCAATAAACTCTTGCACTAATGACTTTACATTTTCAGTTTCAGTTTCCCAGTCGCCAGCTATAAGGTGACGAGCAAGGTGCTTAGCGCCAATATTACAAGTTTCCTGAGCGCCAGAGGACACACCAAGCTCCGGTGTGAGTGCTAATGCTACCGCAGTTGCTAATGTCATGTCGTCGTATTCTTTAAAACCTGCCATAGATAATCCCCCTTTTAAGTAATTCTATTGCAGCAAAAAGTATTTGCAAGTACGAAAAGAATGATTAGTTAATAGCCAGTTTCCTTGGCTTCAGCTCATTTCTAACTGAACTGCTATGTTTGTATCTATTAAATATAATTATATAATCTACTAATGCTACAAGTTGGATTAGATATATCTCAGCGAGAAATGCCTGACTTCGTCAGAGAAAACCTTACAGGTCACATGTCCTATGTGCACTTATCAGGAATAGATTTTGCAGATCTAGAGCCTACCGCACGTAATGAAAGAATCCGATCAATTAGTTCAGAGATAGGGAGCTTAACTCTAAGTAATGGAAGCCCTGACAGTGATATTTGGCCGCTAGACAGCAAAACAAGTCCTAACGGGCAACTTGTTGCTGGACATACAGACAATCCTTTTAGAGAAAGGCCTGAGGATATAGTTGCTTTTTGGAATGTCAGAAGCTCGAGTAAAGGAGGTGAAAACGTTATTACACCTTTTCCTCGAATAGTGAGATTGGCAGAACAATCTCAGCAAATGGCTGAACTAATTTTGAAAGCATATACTAAAGTAATTGAGTTTAAATTTGGCGACCAGGCTTTGAGAGGCACTCTAATAGATTATAAAGCTAAGACTTTACGTTACGATGCGAAAAGCATTGCTCCTGAAGATAATGAGTTTGAACCATTATTCGAAGAGGTCGTGAAAGTCGGTGACAAGATTAAGCTAAAACCAGGTGAAGTCTTATTCTTCAACAATCGAAGAACCATCCATGCCAGACTTCCCTATTCAGACCCAAACAGACTTAGTATCAGAACCCGCATGGTTGTCTAGCTCTTCTTTAGAATCGTTTCCCACTGAACCCAGTAAGTACCGTCATCTCTCGGTATAAATTCCTCACGAAGGGGCATTAAAACTTCGTATTTATTAGTCAAGCTATGTATTTCTTCAGCGGAATAAAAGTGAATATGCTGTCCGTCTTTTTGTCCCGACTTGTACTTTATGGTAAAGCCTCCTTGTTCAGATTTGGAGACAATAGAATAATCTTGAACTATCTGAGTATGAATAGAGTTAACTCTTAAAATAAATAGTCCTTTTGGTTTTAATAGCTGATCAACTTTTTCGAAGAGTGTTTCTGGGCCATGCTCATTAACGTGTTGAAATAATTGAATTGATAGTAAGTAGTCGTACTGCTTGACTGAATCAAGCGTTAAGAAGTCACCTACACTAGCATTGGCTTTGGGAAACCTAGACTTAAGTTTATCTACTGCAACTTTAGATATATCGTTCGCCTTAATATTAAGGCCTTTTTCAAGTAACGGAACAAGATTCCTGCCATTTCCACAGCCCGGATAAAAGCCAAGTCCATCGTTTAGTTTTTCTTTTTTTAGGTATTCTAAGATCTCTTTTAGGAAAGGGATCGGTCCTTCCTGGTCATACTTTCCATCATTGTATGCCCTGTTCCAATTAGAGCTAACTAAAGCTGGGGTCTTACTCATTATTCTTCTCCTCAAAAAATTGATCCCATATTTGAAACGGCGGACTTGATATTACCAAAGTTTGGAAGTCCTCTTTCGACTCAACAATAACATCATGAAAGTATCCTTCAGGTACTAGCAAATAGTCACCAGAACGCATATAGTGTGTTTGCTTTACAGCTTTAGGTACGTCAAACTTCCAAGTGATAATCTTTGCCTCGCCACTAATTACGTAGTACGCCTCCTGTGAACGAAGATGGTAGTGCCCCCTAGTCTTAGAGCCCGACTTAAACCACGCTCTAACAACAGCAAAGTGGGCTTTATCGTTCAAGTCATTATGGAAAGGAAACACCCCTCCGTATGGTCGTTCACTTAGATCTATATCACCAGTACTTACATAAGTAGGCTCGAATGTCTTAGGCTCTTCAATTTGTATATATGCGCCGGCTATATGTTCCTGAATTTTAGTCGATAATGGCTGGATACCCTTTTTAGAACTATTTGGACCATCTATTAAAGCAAGTAGAATCATTGCCATAACAAACTGTATTGCGTCATGCGATGTACCTTTTCCAAGATGTAAGTTAACTGGATAACCCGCACCAAGAATTTTTACTTTCTTTTTTTGGCCTGTCTTTTCGGAAGATATAATTAAATGTCCATTATCTTCCTCGACTGTTAATTTCGCGTCGTGGAGTTGATGCTCTGAAGGCTCCCAAAATATTTGATCCAACTCTCCCCGTCCCGACCCACCGTTTACGACAACTGTACCCTCCTTAAGTAATAACATTCTTTTAGCATCCAGCATGTTTCCGTCATAGCGGCTGGTTGCCATAAAAATTACGTCCTGGACGCCAAGGGCTGCGTCAAGAGAGCTCTTAGATACAATATTGTAGCCACGGTGCCGTGCAAAAACTGCTCGAACGTTTGAGCTATCATAGATAGTTACCCGAGCACCAAGAACTCTAGCGAGTCTTGCAAGTCCTTCGCCAATGCTACCAAAGCCAATTATTAAAAGGCGCTTACCCCCTAAAGTTTGTCCAGTTTGCTCTGAGTACTGCTGGATTATAGCTTCTGGCGTAGCTCTTCTATTTTCAACGTCTAACTTCAAAGGCGAAAGCGCAACATCAATAACAGGATATTCGGGAATGTTTGCAGCAAGATAGCGAATACCTCCAGATGTCTGTTCTACGCTAAAGAAATATTTCTTAATTCTAATACCATGCTGGGCAATAAACTTACTAATACGAGCGCCGTCTTCTACGGCTAGATCCGTACGGGGTATTAAAGTAAGCAGATCATCCTCTGTTATTACATCTATGCCAGCTGCTTTTATTGCTTCGATATGCTCCTTATTATTACTGTACGACACTGGAAGAAATGCTACTTGGAATCCCTTGGCTTTTAAGGCCACACAAAATAAATAAGTCGAGTATGTTGCATGAGTACACACTACGACCCTTTGACTTTTCTTTATTGGCTTATGCTCGTAAGAATCAATTAGAGCATGAAATACATCCATCTACCGTCTCCCTTTAGATCAATAATAACACCTATAGACTTCGATAAGCTTACTGCATGACCTCAGATAATTGCAAATTAGCTACATTGACGACCGATTAGGTATGAGTAATAATTTAACAATATGAAATTTAATAATGTCAAAGGCATAGTCTGGGATTTGGATGGAACCCTTCTAGATAGCTTTACAGAATTTGAGAATATCATTAACGTTATTGCTAGAGAAAATGGCTACACTATTCCCAGTCATGAAGATATGCTAGAGAATTATCATGGATCGCTTAGCGACACGATTAAAAAAGTACTCGGCATAGATTCTGCCGAAGAGCTGGATAAAGTTACAGAGAGCTTTGTGGAGAAAGAAGCAAAACTCAATAGCTCGGATATTGAGTCACAGTTATATAAAGATGCAGTTACGCTAGCCAGTCATGCGGGTGAACTTCATATACATCAGTTGATTGTAACCAACAGAGCGCATAAAGATGGAGGAGCAGCAAGTCCAAGAAATATAATTGCCGCTACGACTCTTGCCGACTACATACATGACGTCAATCCCGGAGACGAAGTAGACTACCGCAAACCGGATAGCCGCTCAATGGGTGACTGGATGGATAGATATAAATTATCTCCTGAAGAAGTTATTGTTATCGGCGATCAGCATGTTGATGCCCAGCTAGCTATTAATATTGGAGCCAGGGCAATCCTTATTAATCGAAACGGAACAATTCCGCACATAGATAGTCTTACTGATAATAACAATGTGACGATCGTAGACAATCTGGAAGAAGTAGAGATCTAGCCAGATAATGGTGTTCTGTTTAAGTTCGCCTTAGATCAATTTAGTAGTTAGAGTGATTTTTCACTTACAGTATAGATAAAGTTATGTTTTCATGACAATATGACATCTCTAGAGATACCTACTAAAAAGCCTGGTGTGGTACTTAAAGAAGCAGACGGGTCTGACGATATAGCATTAATGGAGGCTGGCAGGCCATACGTTCTTCATCCCCACTTGCCTCCAACTGATAAGCGCGCACCAGATCACGAGGCCTATGTCAGACTACAAAAGTTAAGAAAAAATGAAGATCCATATATTAAAAGGTTTGCCTTATGGGATAAAGAGAGATTTGTTAGTGACGCTTTTATTGGTTTTGGATTTCTAATATTCCCTCAAGAAGATTCAGGCAATGCACCTGGAGTAGATTTCGATATAATGCGGAAATATCGAACCAAAGAATATATATACAATTATGGCGGACTTGCCGTACGGGCTTTAACAACATATCTGCACGAAGACATGGGAGTAAGTAGAGTTGTTGCAGACACACATCCGTTAAGTAAATACAGTAGGGAAACGTTTGAGAAAGTAGGCTTTGTTGCTGTTAGAGCGATTCCAGGTCATATCTTATACGAGGATATACAAGAGGTTAAAGCCTTTTCGCAAGAAAAACAAGAAGAAAAAGTCCTAGTCGCTAACGAACGGTGATTAAAATTTATAATTGAATTGATAGTTAAGCTTGAGCTGGTGCTAGTTGATAGCTTGCAGTAGCCTGCTCCTCTTGCTGCTGCGTATTTATTTGTAAACAAAACGTAGTAAGCCGCTTGCCTGATTCATTTTCCAAGACAAGCCGATCATTGTTCATTAGCTCACCACCTTCTTCATAAGCAACTGCTTCAAGGCGTCGTAAAATACCGTGCTGTCTAAAAACTCCAGCTATCTTAGTTCCGATAAAGGAATAATAGCGTCTTTCCAATTCACAACCCGATGATTTATCCCCAGGTTTATAGTTGGGATTTGGGCTAAATCCCCTGAGATGAAATACTTCAGCAGATCCATCTAAAAGTGCAACTTCCTGATAAAAGGCAGTGTCTGCGCCGGCTCTGAACACCTGTCCGCCTAATTGTTTAATTGTGTTTAAACGTCTATCTACTTGCTCTTGATTTAAACGTGTGGCCGAATATATCTCGAGTGACTTATCGTTAAACATATTGATATTATATCATAATTATACTTATTTCGAGAATTCTAACCTTTGCCTGCTTTTTGCAATTCTAATAAGTAAACATGTTTAAGACACCAATAAATAAAGTCCGCTACCTAAAGTTAGACACCGGACTTTATCTGTAAAGCTTTAAAGCTTTTTAAGCAGCTTATCGATTTTTATAAAATCGCTGCTCGCTGCTAGCTCAAAGGCCAAGTTATCACTGGCTTTCATTTTGGGCCGCTCCTGGATTTATTTTTTTTGATAGTTTTTGTTTGTGATCACGAACAAATATTATTATACACAAATTTGAAATTTTGTCAAACTATGCTTTTTGTTTATTTTCGCTATCTAATTAATATAATAGCCTTTACCACTTATGACGTGCAAGTAAGTAAGTAGCTAATACGTTGTATTATTTGCTGTATTGAAAGTTCGCCAAAATAGACCAATTGCAACAATAAATACGACTACTACTATTCCTACGAGGACGCCGCTGGCATGATGCTGATTTGAGTTAGAAGCAGAGCTAGTATTAGAAGATCCTGTACTAAGACTGGCTGTGCTCGGACTACTACTACCGAGGGCTATACCATTATTACTTGTCAGGAGATTAGAGGCGTTAATGGATTGTATGCTGCTTGATTCTGCACCAGATAAGTTAGATTGACCGAAAGACTGGGGACTGGAAGTGCTAGATAGACTGCCCCCCTTGGTTGTTGTAGATAAATTTGAATCCATCGCTATGAATTATTGTAATGTATATTGTTTTAATCGCATATTTAATAATTACGATGAGATGCCGTGATAAATGCTAAAGATAGCAAATATTAACAGTGCCACGCCCGTAACTTTCTGGACCGTTCTTCCAGGTACTTTGTCCAAAAGTTTGGAGCCTAGAAATATTCCTACGGCAGCAACAGACCACAAGCCAAGTACTGCACCAAGGCCAACACTCAATGCGCTATGGTATTTAGCAGCATAGTTAGCCGTTACTATTTGGGTTATATCACCCCATTCGCCTAAGAAAATAACAGCAAACGAGGTGGCAAAGACCTTTAAGAAAGTATGCTTATACCTATCTGTTTCTCTTGCTAGCTTGACCGCTTCGTCTGATTCATCCTCGTCTTTACCAAAAAGGAGTAAGCCAGCTCCTGCCAAAAACAACAGACCGACTATTATTTCCAATGGTTGTCTTGGTAGTAACCTTAGTAAGCGACCAGCGGTTACGGCAATGATAACGTGAACAAGAAAAGCAGCAGCTACACCTAGCCAAACATAAATTTTACGGTAACGCGCGCTTAGAGCTAGTGAGGCAAACATTGACTTGTCGGGTAGTTCAGCTATGAATACTACGCCAAAGACGAGTGCTATTATCGACAAGTGCATAGCTAGTAGCTTATCAGTTTAGATATATAAGATGGAATAGTCATTATGTTAAGGCAGTCTGAGTCACGGTCTATTTGGAGTCCGCTAATTCGTTCGAGTCCTTATGTGTAACTGTCAAATAGCCTACTAGAATTACTATTATCGCTATCGCTACAAGACTGACAGTTGTATCACCAATATTTAGACCGCCAATATTCTTAGGCTTACCGAACCAATCTGCGAAAGAAGCTCCGAGGGGTCTAGTTATGATATAGGCAAACCAAAAAGTGAAAATCTCATTTACTTTAAATACATAGTGCAGAACAACTGGTATAAAGAATATTCCGATAAACATTAGGCCTGATGTAAAGAAGCCCAGCTTAAAGGTTGTTGCCGTTAAATCACCTAAAGCCGTACCTAGGGCAAATGTTGCTAAAACTGTGAGCCAGTAGAACCTTTCACGTCTCTTTGTATTAATGCTGTGGATCGATAGCGTGCCTTCTTTTTTGTACCAAGCATAAAATATTGCCAGAAGGATTATGGCGTACATAGTACTTGTAACTGTGTACGGTATGCCGATTAAATGAATGCCATCCGCTGCCATTGTTCCAAATACGGCGACCATAGCGACCGCGAACCAATATATGTTTGGCGTATATTTTTTAGCAGAAAATTGTAATTTAAGAGCTATTCCTAGAACTATTAAAGCAAGGGCTACGGCGATAGCTGGCCCAATCTTGTTTACAAGAGCATCCGATGTAGCTTCGCCCATACCAGTAGTTAGTATTTTTATTATCCAAAAGAAAGCAGTAATTTCGGGAACTTTTATTAGACTCTTTTTAACAGAATTATTCATAATTAGTTATATAGATATATTAGTCGATATTGGTGCAGTTTAGCTAGACTTTAGCTTTTTTAGCTTTAATCAAAGGACTGGTTCTGGACAGTACATTTACAGCAAGATATCTATCGAGTGGGTAGCCAGGTATGAGGGTTTGTTTTCGTTCACTCAATTCTCTGCCTTGGAGCTTATCTACACCCGGTAGTACGATAAGATTATAAACAGCCAAGGCTGTAAGATCATCTTTTAACAGTCCTATACTTAATCCATCAAATGGTAAATTAGCAGCTGAAAATAAGGCTAGAAGAAATGGTGTAAGCGTTATATTGCTGGCTTTTCCAGTAAGACTATGCCAACTACTTTCCCTGACTGCGGGACGCAAAGCTTTATCTAATTGTCTAGACCATTCCTTGGGGTCTCTAAGATTACTCTTTCTAAGCACTTTTTCGTCAATTTCAGTAATGTTAAGCTGTACTTTGCCTTTAGTCCATGCGAGTCCGGACGTCAAAAAACCTTCAGAAGAATTATCCACAGCGGTCTTGTAAGTTTTAGCCTTGGTTACGCTACCTTTCATAATTGCTGTTGCCGCACCTTGCTCGTTAATATCGCCTGCTTCTGCGGATACTTGAGTTGTATCACCCGAGTAGCTACTAACCCTAAGACTTTCCATCCCACCAAGCCAAGCAAGTCTATTCAATCTGTCCACATTAACTAAGATATTTTCAGCAGGCGCATAGTCTGGCAAGGCGACTCGCCATACAATTCGAGGATGTTCTATTTCTCCCAACTCAGAAGCAGATATATAAGCCGATTCTTTAGACATAATTATAATATTTGTATTAAATTTACAAATATGTGTGCTGAGTATTCAATCTTATAAATCCTTCATAAGCTAGCTCACCGAACTGTATTCCTTATGAAGTGACGGTATCAACGTCTTGAGTAGGATTTGAAAAGGCAATACGATAGCTAATATTGGTATGGACTGCGGAAATATCGGTGTCCACTTCTCCTAATGACGCTCTCTGCTCTAGGTCTTTAGCATCACCAGTCAACGTTTCGCGCGTAGTGGGATCAACATAAAATCTATATACCTGTTGTTCTCCAAAACTAATAATTTTTGCATGAAGATCTTTAGCGAGTTCTAGTGTTACCTTAAACTCTCCAGTTCTGTAATCATCAGATTCAATTGGTACTGCCCAAAATGACCTAACCAAAATGAATTCTCCTAATCTTTGGCCTCTTGCAAAGCGCCTCATCTCGTCTGGCTTATAGGTCCAGTTACCGACAGTGCCTATTGCGGAAGCGACAGTCCCCTCACCATCAACAATTCTACTTTGCCAGTCGTCTACGCTTATTCCAAAAAGACCCAGTAAATCGTCTGCTGTTTCTCTAAAATCCTTTTTATCTTCGGCAACGAAACCTGAGCCACTATAGATGTTGCCAAGCTTAACTTCAAAGCCAGTTTCGGCTTGACTGCGAATATCCTCTTGTAAAGCGGCCTATCCAATCTTGGGACTCATGATTTGGCATACTACTTCTTTCTTGTGCTTAATAACATCAGTTATACCAATTAAAGTTGATAAAAGAATTTCGAGCAAGCATGAGCAAATTAAAAAGACCTCTGAGGAGATCTATAAAATTCAATTGGTTGCCCAGATTAAGTAGATGGGAAGAAAGCTATGGAGGTATTAGTTGAGTTACTACTACTTAGCAGTATTAGAATCTAAACTGGTAACTGTTTGCTCCCAAGCCATTATAAACTCTTCTGCAAGTTTTAAGTCGAGCTGCGTAGAACCTTCTGAGCCTTTCCTTAATCTTCCTTCTGCATCACAACTAAGTTGTGGGTATTGCTCAGCTAATGGACCAAACAACTCTTCGACATTATTAGCTTCTAATCCTCCTGATACGGCTACCCCCATTGGGATTTGCTGCTGATAAATCTCATCGACATAATCTCTCATTCTATCGACATCCATTTCTCTCCCCCAACCACCCGACGGATCTAATAGTACATAATCAGCAGGCATGTATTTTAACTTTTCAGCTACTTCTTTAGGGGAATGCCTGTTTAGAGTAATGTTGCCTGCTTGGAGAATAATTGATTGGTCTGGATACTGCTCTTTAAAATTAGATAGGATTGGCTCAAAATCTTCTTTCACCCATGCTAATCCATTAATTTGAAGGCCTCTAATATAGTGCCTTGTTCTACGCATAACACTAGCTATACCTTGGACTAATTCAGCCTCACCATCAAAAAAGCAGTGTACGTATGGTTTTGTTAAGCCCGAGTCTTCGCTTGCAGCTGCATCAGCTATGCTATCCCCCACTGGATGCCACATCTGGCCACGTTTATTTTCAATATCAAGAATCTGTGTTTTACCAGTAGCCTGAATGCCTACCATCATAAAGTAGCCAAGATTATCAATTCTCTCTCTTAGAGCTACATCAAATAAGGCAACGTGTTGTTCGTGATGAGCTACTCCACTAATTCCTATGTAAGGTTGGGGCCTTTCGACTGACATGCTAGACAGTATCTAAAGACTTGCACTATATTGCAAGCTTAAACAGTTAGCTTAAGCTAGTAGGACTAGAACCATTTAATTTAGAAGGGATTTTGGCCAACAAAACCTCTGTCGTAATAACAGAGGTGAAATATTCTTGGTTGCCCACGTACATTCGAATTGAAACCAACTCCTTGCGGAGTTAAGTAGGTGGAAGAAAGTTTCTAGAGGTGGCGACCTGTTAACCTACTCTGCCGCACAATACTAGAACTAGCGAGGATTTGTCATAAAATGATGTGCTAGCTCTGCCATGTGACGATAGACCTGTAAGTCAACCTCTGATAATGGCTCAAACTTGCTCTTCGAATAAGGAAAACGAGGATCTTCCTCGGGTAAGTAAGATGTCCCATGCTTGCCGTCAAAGTATCCAAGGTATGATTTTGCTGCTTCAACCATATTGAGTAAGCCTACCAAATGGGCGCCCAGCGGTAGAGCATCATGCAACAAGGCTTCTTCTAAGCGATTCTGCTTTAACTGATTAGCTACACACCAGTCCACTAGTAAAGTGTGGTAGCCTGTCTCGCCATGCCACGTGACAAGTTTATCTTCTGGATTAATAAAACCCAGCAATCGATACTCTACTTTTTCGTCGTCAATACCTCTTTCAGAAAAGCTAGGTAGTGGCACTCCATGAGGCAGTATTGCAACTCCTTTATCGTCAAATCGTGGGTCGGTTATATCTCCCCAAAAAAGAGACATGTCGACCTGCACAATTATCTTCGTGTCTTCACCTTCTTCGGGTGTATAAGTACAATCTTCATCAAATTTCTCGAACTCTTCAGGCTCGAGGAAGGGCTTACTACTGCGTCGGGCACCTGGCTCTCTCCCTAGTCCCTTAACACCCAAAACTACTGCATTGACTGGAATATTGTGATTACTCCAGCCTATCTCTGCAGCATAAACTTCATCTTCTGAATCTCTAATAACAGCATAGAGGTCTTCACCTGGAATATTTTCTGTTCCTGGTAGTCCAGTTGTATCTAGTGATTCGTGATACTCTACGCCATGATTAGCAGGATAAAAGAACCGTTGTTCTGGGCTTGTAAATTGGTTGTTCGGTTTCATTCATTAATGTACTAAGCCCCAGTTGTCCAGACACTTATGCATAAGCTAATCTTTCCTTCCACTCGCTATTAAAAAACTCAACTGGTGGTAAGTTATTGCAACTAGAATGACGTCTAATAAGGTTGTATTCGTC
>Ga0302309_10000647_pt1 | contig 38755 bp, 29 predicted proteins | sample III_Palsa_N1_1_FD_200453 | JGI IMG/M metagenome (GOLD analysis project Ga0302309, IMG submission 200453) | Peat permafrost microbial communities from Stordalen Mire near Abisko, Sweden - III_Palsa_N1_1 | ecosystem: Environmental > Terrestrial > Soil > Palsa > Peat permafrost | place: Sweden...
TGGCGCCGCATGAAACGCAACGGCTGGCGATCATCTGCACGACGGGACATCATGCACTTCGGCTGGACCGGAGTTGGGCGTTTGTGTGCCTATTGACCCGGACGGCGAAATGGTGACCCCCAGGCTTTCTCAAGGTAGGCGAGTATTCGGTGAACACGATCGCTTCCAACGCAGGGACGCAAGGGTGGACCGGGCTCTACAGCGTCTCGAAAACCACTGAGGACGGGGAGCAATACCTAGCATCGCTAAAGCGTGCGCCTGGCGTTTTCACTCACATAATGGATGCCATCCGCGACGCAGACTCAGCTGCCAGAGCCTTTATCGCTGGGCTCTCAGAGCCGCACACGCCAGTGACCGCCGGCAGAGGCGAGACAGATGAGGTTTGATGCTCTTCAAGAGGCTGCAGTCGGCCACTGTTTGGTCCGCATCCGTAGCTTGCATATCGACTTGCCGGGAGCCGCCGGCTGGATAGGTACGTGGGAGGTCTACCGGCTGCCTTGGCATCACAAAAAGTTGCCGGTGCATACGGGTGAGACCGACTTGCAGACGAGCGAGAGCCTGGCGGCGGGGATGGCGCGGACAATCGCGACAGCCTTTGCTATCGCGTTATGATGGCTGAACGTGACGGCCACCCGTAACCCCGTCGCCATTCCAGTGAGAATTGCGGCGCCAGCTCTTTCCATGGCGGGGGCTCGAACTCTTCAGGAAACCTTTTAGGCGGGAGGAGATTTGATAGGCTATGGGGACTCCAAGGGGGACGGGGAAAGTGATGGATCGTCGTAAAAGGATGGGATTCATGCGCGGGTGTCTGTGTTACCTGGCGTTGCTATTGGTCTGGAGCGGCTTGCACGCAGGCACCGTTACTTACGTCTACACCGATCCGCAAGGCACTCCGCTGGCGGAGGCCGACGCGAACAGCAATATCACTGCGACTTACGATTACGCACCTTACGGCAGCATCGCCTTAGGAACAGCGCCGAATGGCCCGGGGTATACGGGGCATGTGAACGACCCAGACACAGGATTGGTCTACATGCAGGCTCGATACTACGACCCTGCTGTGGGGCGGTTCCTCAGTATTGATCCCGCAAGTTTGTCGGCAGGGAATGCATTCGGCTTTAATCGCTACGCGTATGCAAATAATAACCCTGTCGCGAATATCGATAAGGACGGCAAGCAGACGGTACCGCTTGCGAACGAGCTAGGTACCAGCGACCCCACGGTGATCAATGACTACCTTCGGGCAGAAAATCGAAACGCAACAATTGCCGTAGATAAATTCAACGAAGCAGCAGAACCGTTGATGTTTATGCAACCGGAATTGGGAGCACTTTCCGAGGGCTTGTCAGGACTCAGCGAACTGCTCTCGTTTGGCAGGACCGCTGAGGTGGTGGGCGCGGGGGTCAAAGCAGGCACCGAAGTTCCGGATGCGGCCATCATCGCTCGTGGGGGCGCCCTAGCGAACCAAACCGCGGCTAAGATTGATATAGCTATCGGACCTAGCCGAACACCCGGCGTGAGCGGCTTCTCGTCTCAATGCGGAATGTGCCTGTCTGAGGCGGGCGCGCATATCCCAAACAAGCAAATGGGCATAGCTACGGCCGGCGATTTCCGGGCAGCTGGTGGCGACGTCATTCGTACTCCAGGTGTCGGCAACCATGTAACCGTAACAGGAGTATCAGGAGAAAAAGCGAGTTCGATACTCCAGGTCGTACCCAACCCAAACCCAAAGCAGATGTAACTATGTCGTCTGAAAAAAAGGTATTCGTGGACTTCGGGAATGCAGACGACTCCGACACTATTCGTCTCGTTACCAGAGGCACGTTGAGCGATCTAGAGAGGTTCGGAATCCAATTAGAAGAAGGACTGGAGCTAGGCATCACTGACGGAGAAATAAGCGCCGATGCGATTGTTCATTACTCGGATGGAGTGTGGGTTGCGAAGGTTCTCAGATGGGAGCAGTAAGACCTCCTTGGCCAAGTGTACGGCCGCGAAAAGACATTTAGATGCCTGGGCGCGCGTGAACTGGCTGGTGATCGAAAAACGCTTTGGCTCATACGAGCCACCGATTCGGACAGAGGCTCCGATTACGCATTCAGGAATGCACTCGACGAAGACGGCGCAGCCTAGGTGATCTGGAATCCCTCACGCAAAGGGTGGCCCGCACCTATCCTCAAGCAGCGGTGCTGGCGGAAGAGAGTGCGGCAGCTGAGGTGGCAGGTCTCTGCCGAACTTCTCGTGCAACTCCACTCCCAGGTCGTCTCGAGTGCCAAAACAGTAGGCCCCAATAGCCTCGTTTTTGGCTATAACCGTCTCAAGACTAGCTGCGATGACTGAGAACACGTCGGCACGTATCAAAGTCATGATCACATCGCTTTCGACCCAGCGATTTCCAACACGTCGAGTAAGCTGCGGCAGCCCCCCATGCGTGTATTTGTGAAGCCATTTAGGGATGCTCTGATCTATTGAGGCTGAAACGGCCGTCCATATGCCGTGCAGAAACTTCGGCATGGCTGCGCCAAAATGACGATTTAACCAGCTGTTTCTTATGGCCGCGGCCGCTGATCTGCTTCTGATCAAGCCATTTCCCGCTTCACAGACGCACCTCACTTGCAGAAGCCAGCAAGGTTCGGCGCGCCATCCACAAGTTCGAGAGCGCGAACAACGTCAGTACTTGCGCCGTGTTCTTAAGCAGGCCCCGGAAGCGCACCTTTTGATAGCCGAACTGCCGCTTGATCACGCGGAACGGGTGTTCCACCTTGGAACGTACCGCTGCCTTGAGGTATTCCACATACTTCGTGACCTCCTTCAGTTCACCCTCCGGCATCGCCCTGACGCTGCCGCGCTTGGCCGCGATATGCCAAGTGCGGCCACGCTTGGGTGCTCGTTTCTCAGCGCCCTGATAGCCGGCATCGGCATACACCGTCTTCTCCTGACCATGCAATAGCTTATCCACTTCGGTCACGTCGCCCACGTTGGCCGGTGTCGTGGTTACCGTATGTACGAGCCCGGATTCCACATCCACCCCGATATGCGCCTTCATGCCGAAGTACCACTGCTGACCCTTCCGGGTCTGGCGCATGTCCGGGTCACGCTGCTTGTCGCGATTTTTGGTCGAGGACGGTGCCTGGATAATCGTGGCATCCACTATCGTGCCCTGACGCAGCAACAGACCCTGCTGGCCCAAATGCGCATTGACCGTGTCGAGGATCTTCGCCGCCAGACCGTGCTGCTCCAGGAAACGTCGAAACTTCAGGATCGTCGTCTCGTCCGGGATCGCGTCTTCGTTCAATTCCAGCCCGGCGAAGCGACGCATCGATTCGATCTCGTACAGCGCATCCTCCATCGCTGGATCGCTCAACGCGTACCACTGCTGCATGAAGTGGATCCGCAGCATCGTCGCGGCGGGCATCGGTGGGCGGCCACGACGCCCCGACCTCGGATAGCTGGGTTCGATCAACGCCAGCAGTGCTTCCCACGGCACCACCTTGTCCATCTCGCCCAGGAACCGCTCGCGCCGCGTCGGCTTCTTCTTCGACTCGAAACTCAACGACGCAAACGAACGCTGTTTCATGGGGGAGGCGCTTCCTGGAGATTGGTCGCTATGATGCCTGAGGCGAGGAATAAATCAGAGCATTCTTAGCGGTCCCTCCACTTTTCAGGCCGTCGGCAATGCTTTGAATTGCTGGAAACACGGGTATGAGAGTTTTGAGCATATCCGCCAACCCTGGGATATCGGCCGTCACGTTTTCCGTGGCCGCTGTCGGTAGTGCCTGGATTTCACTGCACTTCGCCGAATAGACGAACCAGCATGCTGCCGTGGAAGCCTCGAGCACGGGCCGCAGCAACGCACCCCCAGTGCCGTATTCGCCGGCCGCGACAACTCGAATCAGCGCAGAGTGGTGCTCGAGCGCGAGGTCAATTGCGCATCTGGCAAAGTTTGCGCGCAACGATGGGGCGCTTCCGGCAGGCATGAGCGCACGCATTCGCTCGTTATGCTGGCGCGACACCTGGCATCGCTGTGAGATCGTGTGAAGGGAGTCGACGTCCATATGTCATTTGCAGCAGGGTCAATCCGCTATAGCTATACGTTTTCCCAATGGCTCAGCTGCGCTGTGAAGCGCACGTACCAAGGGAGCGAATGAGGTTTGGCTGTTGCTAGATGGCCATATGCGCGTGCCAATTCGTTCTCACAGAGAATGTTGAGCGCCACGTAGGTCGCTGGCTCATCTGACTCGATAGTGAGGCGCTTCACCTTCCAGGTAGCGATCGCCGCTTCGGTTGGCGCCAGCTCAGCCGCAATGTCTGCCTCCAGTTCGCAATATCGACGTCGCAAATCGTTGTGCTTGCGTGCCATTTCACCGGTACCGGCGACGAGATCAACTCCGGACATGCATACAACAACGAAAGCCGCAGTGAGAGCAATCCAAGTAGGGACCATCTGGCCGAGTGACGCGATCACGGACGATCCACCCACGATGCTTACAAACGCCGTGGCTTTGTTCCATCGGTCATAAAACACGTTTCGGCGCGCGTGATATCGCTGCGAACGCTGCGCTGCCCAAAGCACCTTCCATCGCTCTTGCTTGATTTCGGGAGTCATCTCCATGAGGTAACCATAGCGCCGCTACTGGCGCTCCCTAGATGGCTCGGGTGGTGCTGGCGGCGGTGGTCGATTATCAGGAGTCTTGTGCAAGGGCTCGTATGGCTGGCTTGGACGAGGTTCTGATGGTGTAGAGGCATGAATCGTCATGTCGGAATGCCTCATTTTTTTGGCGGTGGGGGTGGCGGAACACGGCTATCGCGGACCGCAGGGTTGCTGTCCTGTCTCGTGAAACCGTCATTTGCGTGTTCACGCTTAGGGGTCGGCTGCGGTGCTGGTGGTGCCGGAGGTGCCGGCGGCTTTTTGCTTGAGTCAGGCATGCTTTTTCCCCTGTAGTCACGGACGATGCCGCTGAACTGAACCTCAAGCGTCGCGATCGTACTGACGTCGAGTGGCATGCAGACTATCGAATTGCTGGTCAATTCGCATGTATGGGACAGGATCGTGTACAGATCGCGCTGGCCACAAAAAAACCCCATATTTCAGGGGCTTAGTTGCATTCTTGGCGGAGAGGGAGGGATTCGAACCCTCGGTACGCTTACACGTACGCCTGATTTCGAGTCAGGCACATCTCACCCGCACTTCGAATACCCACAATTCAAGCACGTCTGACACCCATCCATCAGCACCAGCGCCTGTGTGTTGCACTTCACGCACAGCGTCGCACCAGGCGGGAAGCCGGAGGATTCCTCGGCGCTTTTCGCGACTGAAGTCGCTCCCACAGAAGCGGCGCTTACGTCAGAGTTTTTTTTTGCGCCGACCGCTTCATAGGCAGCGCGCTTCTCGGCAATCAAACGACGGGTGGCATCGTCCATCTCCGGATCATGGATCAGGCCGATGTTTTTCATGTGCTGTTCGATGACGCCGCCGATCTCCGCGACGATGCTGGGCATGTAGACGCCGCCGGCTTTGAAGTAGCCGCCGCGGGGGTCGAATACGGCTTTCAGCTCTTCGACGATGAAGGTGACGTCGCCGCCTTTGCGGAACACGGCGGACAGGATGCGGGTGAGCGCCACGATCCACTGGAAGTGGTCCATGTTTTTCGAGTTGATGAAGATCTCGAACGGGCGGCGCAGTTCGTGCGGCGTACCGAGGTTGAGCACGATGTCGTTGATGGTGACGTACAGCGCGTGTTCGAACAGCGGTGACTTGATCTTGAAGGTGGAGCCGACCAGGGTCTCGGGGCGCTCCACGCTTTCGTGCATCTGGATCACTTCAGCCATCGGCGCCTCTTTCGGCGCAGCTGCAGTGACCGCGGGGGCGGCAACCTTGTCTTCGGGTTTGACCACGTTGTAGCCGGTGATCTTCTTGTCGATTTTGATTGCCATGTTATTCACTTCTTCTAATAGGTGACGTGCGGTGTGTTGGAAACCTGACCTGCACTGTGTTGCGCTTCACGCACCTAAGCGGTGCGGAGAAAAACATCCGGCCCGACCGTCAGGCCGGGCCGGATGCGGTATCGCTTACTTCCGTTTTGCGGCGGCCTTCCTGGCGGCAGGTTTACGTGCCGTCTTGACGCTCGCCTTCTTGCTGGCAGTGGACCTCTTTACCGTCTTGGCAACGGCTTTCTTGCTGGCGGACTTCTTTGCTGCCGCCTTCTTTGGTGCGGCCTTCTTGCTGGCCGTCTTTTTGCTGCTGACCTTCTTTGCGATCTTCTTGGCGACTTTCTTGGCGGCGCCCTTCTTGACGACCTTCTTGGCAACCTTTTTCGCCTTGCCGGCCACCTTCTTGACGGCCTTCTTCACCGCTTTCTTGGCGGCGCCGGCCTTCTTCACAACTTTCTTGGCGACCTTCTTGGCAGCCTTCTTTACGGTCTTCTTGGCAGCAGCTTTCTTCGGTGCAGCCTTCTTTGCAGCGGCCTTCTTCGGCGCAGCCTCTTTCGCTGCTGCCTTTTTCGCCGGAGCTGCCTTTTTCTTGGCAACGGCCTTCTTCTTTGGCGCCGCAGGTGCTGCAGGCGCGGCGGCGACCGGTGCCGCGACCGGCGTCGCCGGCACGCTGACGACAGGTACCTCGGTAACAACCGGTGCTGCGCTGCTGTTTACATCAATGGCGGTATCAATGGACATGCTGGTGTTCCCCTCCGATGGACTTCTTGAGTTGTCACGTGCCCGGGACGGGCAACGTTTCAGAACTGGCAGTTAATTCTTCTGGAACGTACGTGCTCGCGGAGCTTGCAGGAAAAAACATCCGTCGCGCATACGTGCCTAGAATTTACCGTAGTAGCCTTCCTTCAGGGCATCGAAGAGATTGGCGGCGGAATGCATTTCGCCGTCGTACTCCACCTGCTCGTTGCCTTTCAGTTCGACAACGCTACCGTCTTCCAGCTCGAAGCGGTAGAGGGTGCTTTCAAGGTCGGCTTCCTTGACCAGCACGCCCTGGAACGCGGCGGGGTTGAAACGGAACGTGGTGCATCCCTTCAGGCCCTGCTTATAGGCGTAGAAGTAGATGTCCTTGAAGTCTTCGTAGGGATAGTCAGTGGGCACGTTCGCGGTTTTGGAGATCGACGAGTCGATCCACTTTTGCGACGCGGCCTGGATGTCGACATGCTCTTTCGGGCTGATGTCGTCGGCGGAAACAAAGTACTCCGGCAGCTTGCTTGCGGCGTCGTCGGTGAACACCTTGGCGTCCGCGTTGATCAGGGCGCGATAGGCGAGCAGCTCGTAGCTGAGCACCTCGACTTTTTCCTTGGACTTCTTGCCCTCGCGGATCACATTGCGCGAATAGCTGTGGGCGAAGCTCGGCTCGATGCCGTTGCTGGCATTGTTGGCGAGCGACAGCGAGATCGTGCCGGTGGGCGCGATCGAGCTGTGATGGGTGAAGCGCGCGCCGGTTTCGGCGAGCTGTTCGACCAGGTTCGGCGCCACCGTGGCGATGCGCTGCATATAACGGCTGTACTTCGCATGCAGCACGCGGCCGGGGATGCTGTCGCCGATCCTGTAACCGTCGGTGACCATCTCCGGGCGCTTGCGCAGCATGTCGCCGGTGACGGTGAAGTCCTGCAGCAGGATCGGGGCCGGGCCCTTTTCCTTGGCCAGATCCAGCGCCATTTCCCAGCCAGCCACCGCCATTTCGCGCGAGACATCCTCGGTGAAGCCAACCGCGTCGGCGCTGCCGTAGCGGTGCTTCAGCATGGTCAGGGTGGAGCCCAGGCCGAGGAAGCCCATGCCATGGCGGCGCTTGGATTCGATTTCGTGACGCTGCTGCGGCAACGGCAGGCCGTTGATCTCCACCACGTTGTCGAGCATGCGGGTGAACACCTTCACCACTTCGCGGTACTCGTCCCAGTCGAAGCGCGCCTTGGGGCCGAACGGATCGCGCACGAACGTGGTGAGGTTGATCGAGCCGAGCAGGCACGAGCCGTACGGCGGCAGTGGCTGCTCGCCGCAGGGATTGGTGGCGCGGATCTGCTCGCACCACCAGTTGTTGTTCATCTCGTTGACCTTGTCGATCAGGATGAACCCGGGCTCGGCGTAGTCGTACGTCGAGACCATGATCATGTCCCACAGATGCCGCGCGCGGATCGTGCTGTAGATCTTGCAGGCGACCAGGCCGTCTTCGCGATCGACGTAGTTTTCGTGCGTCGGCCATTCGCGCCAGATCACTTTGGACGGATCGGCGAGATCGATCTCGTGTTGTTCCTTGACGTGCACCGGATACACCAGCGGCCAGTCCTGGTCGTGCTCGACGGCTTCCATGAAACCGTCGGTGATCAGCAGCGACAGATTGAACTGGCGCAGGCGGCCATCCTCGCGCTTGGCGCGGATGAATTCCTTCGCGTCCGGATGACTGATGTCGAACGTGCCCATCTGCGCGCCGCGACGGCCACCGGCCGAGGACACGGTGAAACACATCTTGTCGTAGATATCCATGAACGACAGCGGGCCGCTGGTGTAGGCACCGGCGCCCGACACGTACGCGCCGCGCGGACGCAGCGTGGAAAATTCATAGCCGATGCCGCAGCCGGCCTTCAGCGTGAGGCCCGCCTCGTGTACCTTCTCCAGGATGTCGTCCATCGAATCGCGGATGGTGCCCGACACGGTGCAGTTGATCGTGGAGGTGGCCGGCTTGTGCGCCAGCGCGCCGGCGTTGGAGGTGATGCGGCCGGCGGGGATCGCACCGCGGCGCAGCGCCCATAGAAAACGCTCGTACCAGTGCCCGCGCAACTCGTCGGTGGCCTCGACGTCGGACAACGCACGCGCGACGCGCTGATAGGTTTCGTCGATGCTGGCGTCGACCGGCTCGCCGGACTTCGCCTTCAGACGATACTTCTTGTCCCAGATGTCATATGACGCAGGTTGCAGCGGAATTTCCACGGCGACATCACGATTTGTGGCTGAATTGGTGGCTGGTGCACGCACTGTGCTCATCGGCTTCCTGACCTCCCGTTGTGGCCTTGCGGCCCGGTTGTTTTTATATGGCGCAACGGCGTCGTTGAGTGTGCATTTGCGGCGATCGACAAGCCCTGAGGATTGCCCTCCAGCTCATCTGCCGCATGCCTTCGACGACTACGACTCCCCCCTCAAAGAGTACGACGCTCGGCACCAGTCCTTGTTTATTAGCTGGCATCCAGACACAAGATGTTGTGGTTGCTGCCAGGCTGGCAAGTTACCCCCGACGGCGCTGGATGTAAAGTACTTGCGACTATCGGGCCGGACGGAACCGCACTGGCCGCGGCTGGTCGAATGAGCGCCAACCCCAACGCCCAGGAGGATCTTCATGTCACAGCGCCGTTTCGGTCTTTTGCGCTGGCTCGCCAGCTTGTTTGCCGCCGTCCTGATCAGTGCCTGGCCAGGTGCCGGCCAGGCCGCCCTGCCGCCGGCGATCAACGGCCAGGCGATGCCGTCGCTGGCGCCGATGCTCGAGCACGTGACACCGGCGGTGGTGAACATCTCCACCAAGACGCGGGTGCAGGTACGTGCCCCGTATTTCAACGATCCGGTCATGCGCCAGTTCTTTGGCCTGCCCACGACGCCGCGCGAGCAGGTGCAGCAGAGCCTGGGTTCGGGCGTGATCGTGGATGCGGCGAAGGGCTATGTGCTGACCAACAACCATGTGGTCGGCGGCGCGGACGATATCAGCGTGACGCTGCAGGACGGGCGCACGTTCAAGGGCAAGCTGGTCGGCACCGATCCGGAAACCGACGTGGCCGTGGTGCAGATCCCGGCCGAGCACCTGCAGGCGCTGCCGCTGGCTGACTCCACCCAGCTGCGCGTGGGCGATTACGTGGTGGCGGTGGGCGACCCGTTCGGGCTCGGCCAGACGGTGACCGCCGGCATCGTTTCCGCGCTGGGCCGCTCGGGCTTCGGCGAGAGGTCGTCGGGAAGCACGGGATACCAGAACTTCATCCAGACCGATGCGTCGATCAATCCCGGCAATTCCGGCGGCGCGCTGGTGAATTTGCGCGGCGAACTGGTCGGTATCAATACGATGATCTTCTCGCCCTCCGGCGGCAACGTCGGCATCGGCTTTGCGATCCCCAGCGCGATCACCAGCGACGTGATGACGCAATTGCTGGCGCACGGCAAGGTAGAGCGTGGCAGCCTGGGCGTGCAGACCCAGGAGATCACCCCGCGCATTGCCCAGCTGCTCGCACTGAAGGATATGAATGGGCTGGTCGTCACCAGCGTCAGCGATGACTCGGCCGCCGAGCATGCCGGCTTGCAGCCGGGCGATGTGCTGACCACGCTCAACGGAAAGCCGCTGAACAGTGTGCAGCAACTGCACAACGCCGAAGTCCTGCTGCCATTGGACAGCACGGTACAACTGGGTGTGCTGCGCAATGGCAAGTCGCATCAGGTCAGTGTCACCCTGAGCGCGGAAAAGCTGGTCGGCCTCGACGGCGGCCAGCTCGATCCACGACTGCGTGGGGTGCGCTTTGCCGAACTGGACCCGGACTTGCGCAGCCAGGGTGTCAGTGGTGTGGCGGTCAGCGCTGTACAACCCGGCAGCAGTGCTGCACGCGCCGGGCTGACGACCGACGACGTGGTGATTGGCGTCGGCAACCAGCGCATCACCAGCCTGCACATGCTGCGCGGGCTCGCTGGGGTGAAACCGCGGCAGTTGGTGCTGGTGGTGATTGACGCTGATGGGTCGCGTTATGTGGTGGTCAATTAGTTGGGCGGCGCGCGGGGTTGTTCTCCGCGCGATGCCCTTCGACTTCACTGCGCTACGCTCAGGGCGAACGGTTGAAGAGTAAGGCTACGCTCAGAGCCTGCCCCGGACTCGGTCCGGGGGCGAACGGATCCGACGTCGTATTGCGGGCTAGGACGACAGACCAAAAACAGCCAGGGAATGGCTTTTCAGCCGTCCTGCCGCACAGATTGGCGCGTCATTCCTGCGCAAATGCATGAAAGTGCTTGATGTTTTGTGTTCAGGCCGATGAAATACGATGTCTGTTTCACCGTCCGTGCGCCTTCAACGCGCCATACTCGCGCCACCACACTACTGATGCCGGGGTTCTCCACCACCATGTCTGTCCGTCTTACCCGTTTGCTGCCCGTCGCCCTGATCGGGGCTTGCCTCACCACTTCCGCGTTTGCTGCCGCCACCAAGACACCTTCGCATTCGACGACGCACAAAGCTGCTGCCTCAAAAGAATGCGCTCTGATCTGGCGTGGCGACGTCGCCACCGCGCAGGGCGTCGTCTCCGAAGTGGCACTGGCGTGGCAGAAGGCTGGTCACGGCTGTATCGGGGTGACGCCGTTCAACACGGCTTCGGGTCTGGACGCCGTAGCCACGGGTAGCGCCGACCTGGCCGGTGCCGCACGCAACAGCGACAACAGCGCGGAAGACGCGAACCTCACGTTCACCCCGGTGGCATGGGATGCGCTGGTGCTCATTACCCAGGCATCCAACCCGATCAGCAACCTCACGCTGAAGCAGGTGCATGACATCTACTACGGCAAGATCACCAACTGGAGCGAAGTCGGCGGCTCGAACGCACCGATCGACCTGTATGCCGTAGCCAGCCCCGGCGACGGCGTGGAATACAGCCTGCGTGAGCTGCTGTACGGCCGTGGCGATCAGTCGGTCGCCGCGCCGCGGCTTTACGTCAACACGCATCAGCTGGAAGCTGGCGTGGACCTCAATCCGAACGGTCTTGGTGTCGCCACGCTGGCCGACATCAGCACCAACCCCAAGATCAAGGCCATCCCCATCAACGGTGTCGCTCCGAACGCCACCAGTGTCGGCAACGGCAGCTACGTGCTGTTTACCCCGCTCTATCTGGTGAGCAATCCGCGTAACCCGAAGGCCGCCAAGGTCAATGAATTCATCGCGTTCCTGCAGACCGATGCAGCGAAGGCCGCGATGCGCCTGCACGCGGTGTTGCCGTACCAGGATGGCGCCGCACTGGCCGCGGTCGACAGCGACCGTCGCACCAAGATTCTTGCCGAAGTAGGCGAGACGGCACACCCGGTCGCGCGTGCCCCGACGGCGCCCGCCGCACCGGAGCCGGCGAGCACGGTGGCACGCGTCGCGGCAAGCTCCGCCGTGAACAGCACGATGGCTTCCGGGCAGGCACTGGATCGTCACAGCGCGACGGACCAGGCCAGCGCATCGACCAAGGCCGCGGGTTCGAGCAAGAGCTCCGGCTCCAGCCAGGGTGGCGGAATCTACACCGTGGTCAAGGGTGACACGCTGTCGTCGATTGCAAAGACGCATTCGGTCGAAGTGAGCCAGCTGCGCGAGTGGAATCACCTCAAGAGCGACAACATCAAGCTTGGCCAGACGTTGCAAGTCAGCAGCAACTGATCAGCTTGTGGGTGACGTGCGGATACTTGCACTCACGCTGGATCTGGACGACACCTTGTGGCCGGTGCTGCCGGCACTGGAGCGCGCCGATCATGCGGTCGACGCGTGGCTGCGACAGCACCATCCTGATGTAGCACGCGCATGGCCGATTGCGGCCATGCGCGAGTTGCGTGCACAGGTGGCCGCCGAGCGGCTCGATCTGGCGCATGACTTCACCACCCAGCGCCAGCTCACCATGCAACACGCGTTCGCTGCCTGCGGCATCGCCGCGGCGCCGATCGATGCGCTGTGGGAAATCTACTTCGCGGCGCGCAACAGCGTGGAGCTCTATCCGGACAGCCTGCCCGCCCTTGAGCGGATCACCGCACGCTGGCCCGTGGTGAGTCTGACCAACGGCAATGCCGACCTGCAGCGCGTCGGCATCCACACCCATTTCGCCCATCACATCTGCGCGCGCGACACCGGCGCAGCGAAGCCGGACCCACGGATTTTTCTGGCCGCCGCCGAGCGCCTTGGCGTGTCTCCAGCGCAGATCCTGCACGTGGGCGACGACCCGGAAATGGACATGGTCGGCGCGCGCGATGCCGGCCTGCGCACCGCCTGGATCAACCGCAGCGGACAGCCCTGGCCGGCGGATCTGGGAGCCGCGCCCGAGCTGGATCTGCGCGACATGACGGCACTCGCCGACTGGCTCGAAGCACAACGCTCCGCCACGTAGGCAAGCCATCGGCAAACGCGCATTATTGGCGATATCAAAGCCATGAATCCGACGGCATCCATGCCGCCGCAAGCCAACAGGAACCCGCATGTCTGCCCTGATCGAACGCCAGTCCGGCGCCCGCCACCACAGCATTGCCATCGAGACCACCGACGCGGCGCATTTCGCAGCCACGCGTCGACGGCTCACTGCAGCGCAACGCCGCTGGTTGAGCGACAGCGGCTTCGTGGCAGCCCCCGGCACGTTTGCGCTGCTCGCCGACGTGCATGGCAAGCTGGTGCGCGTGCTGGTTGGCGTCGATGCGCAGGACGCGCTGGGCGCATTGGCCGTGCTGCCGGGCGCCTTGCCCGAGGCGAGCTACCACCTGGCCGCCGAAAGCGTGCTGACCGATCCGACCCAGGCCGCGCTGGGCTGGGCACTCGGCGCCTATCAGTTCAACCGCTATCGCAAACCCAAACGCGCACCGGCCCGACTCGCCGTAGCCGCCGCCGAACTGCAACAGCTGGCGCCGCTGGTGGAAGCCACCGCGCAGGTGCGCGACCTGGTCAACACACCGACCGAGGACATGGGTCCGAAGCAACTCGCCGAAGCCGTCAAGCAGCTCGGCAAGGCGCACAAGGCGAAGGTGCGCGAGTGGGTCGGCGATGAATTGCTGAAAGCGAATTTTCCGACGATCCATGCCGTGGGTCGGGCCAGCGAGCGCGCACCGCGAATGGTCGAGCTGAGCTGGGGCAGCAGCAGCGATCCGAAACTGGTCGTGATCGGCAAGGGCGTGTGCTTCGATACCGGCGGTCTCGATCTCAAACCCTCCGACGGCATGCGCAACATGAAGAAGGACATGGGCGGCGCCGCGCACGCGATCGCGCTGGCCGCGCTGATCATGCAGGCGAAGTTGCCCGTGCGGCTGACCCTGCTGATTCCGGCGGTGGAGAACGCCGTGTCCGGCAACGCGATGCGCCCGGGCGATGTCATTACCACGCGCGCCGGCATCAGCGTGGAAGTGGACAACACCGACGCCGAAGGCCGACTGGTGTTGTGCGATGCGATCACCTACGCCAGCGAACAGCAGCCCGACCTCATCGTCGACTTTGCCACGCTCACCGGCGCCGCACGCGTCGCACTTGGCCCGGACCTGCCGGTGCTCTTCGCGAACCGCGACGAGCTGGCCGAAGGCGTGCTGGCCGCCGGCCGTACCGTGAACGATCCATTGTGGCGCCTGCCACTGTGGCGCCCCTATCGCAGGATGCTCGACTCTGCCATCGCCGATTTCGCCAACGCCGGCCCGTCGCGCCATGCGGGCGCCATCACCGCGGCGCTGTATCTGGAACGCTTCGTGCCCGATGCCACGCCATGGCTGCATCTGGACACCTATGCCTGGAACGACGCCGATCGTCCCGGCCGCCCTCGCGGCGGCGAGGCGCTGGGCCTGCGCGCGTTCTTCGCGTTCCTGGGGCAGCGCTATCGCGGTTGAGCGCACTCGACGCGCCCTCCGACAGCTCTAGCGTAGGTTGGGGTGAGCGAAGCGATGCCCAACAATTACTTCAAGCCTCACCGCAGAGCTGTTGGGCATCGCTTCGCTCACCCCAACCTACGGTGATTCGTCCACGGATTGCGACCGTCCTCTAAAAAAACAGCGCCTCGGCGCTGTTTTTTTGTGCCAAAGCCATCGCCATAACGGCCATAGCACACAAATGTTACAGAGTCGTTGTCTTTGGGCCGCTGACCGTGTGATCCTACGGTTGCTCTTTGCGGTTGCTGGCGTGTAGGGGCCCTCGTTCTTGCGAGCCGCCCTTGCGTTTCAGCGATCTGCAGGCGCCACAGCCAGTCTGTGCTTGACCCGCTGTAAAAACGGTTCGTGACAACCAACGTGTCCATGGTGAATGTCGGCCGGAAATGCTTACGAGGGAGACCATCGATTCGAGAGCTAATGGTGCCGCAAGACTCTGCGCATCATCCACACCCAAGAGCGCTGTGGCCGCAAGCCGCTGCGCATCCTCCACAGCCGTGGGAACAACGAACGCCTCGTCCATGACGTTGCCTGAAAAACCACTCTCGATATCTCACCTGACGGCAGCATTGATCAGGTGCCGTCGGCACCAGCAAAAAAAGGAGGCGAACGACCGGCGGGCCGCACTGCATCCCGCTCGAGTTCAAAGCACGCAGGTCACTTGAGAGCAATGACTGTCATGACCTCCCGTACGTGGGGTACGTCGGGGGCGATGGCGGGATTGCCGAGCAAGTCTTGTATTGGGGGGTAACGGATGAAATACACCACTGGGGACAACACATGAAATACAACCAGAATCACTTGTCATTGGCTGTTCGATTGGCATTGAGCGTGGGCTTTGTGACCTCCGCCGGCGTGGTCCAGGCACAGCAGCAAACCACCGGCAGCGACACCACCAGTACCAGTACGAGCACCACTAGCACCACCACCACGCAGACACCGGCCAAGCCCGAGGCCAACAAGGCCAAGACACTCACCGCGGTCGTCGTCACTGGCTCGCTGATTCGGCGTGTCGATATGGAAACAGCCAGCCCGGTCGTGACACTCGATCGCACCAACATACTGAATTCCGGCAAGCCGACCCTGGGCGACGTGCTGCAGCAACTCCCCAGCGTTTCCGGCAACGCCACGAACCCATCGAACAACAGCAACGGCGGCGGTGGTGCCAGCCCGACGCTGGAAGGCGGCGACGGTGCCTCGCGCATCTCGCTGCGCGGCCTGGGTGAAAGCCGCACACTGGTACTGATCGATGGTCAGCGCATGGCCAATGCCGATCTCAACATGATCCCGCAAAGCATGATCGCGCGGGTGGACGTGCTGGCTGAAGGCGCCTCGACGGTCTATGGCTCGGACGCCATCGGCGGCGTGGTCAATTTCATCCTGCGCAAGGATTACACCGGTGCCGAGTTCTCCCTCAATGACGGCATTTCCAGCCATGGCGACGGCCAGCGGCATGGGTTCGACCTCACCGTGGGCGAGAGCGGCGAAAAAGGCAGCATCGTCGCCGGTCTGGATTACAACAAATACGATCCCGTGCTGACGACCAAGCGCGGCTTCTCGACGTCGCCACTCTACCTGTCCAGCGGCAAGGTCAGCGCGGCAGGCTCCAGCAGCATTCCGACCGGCCGCATCCAGGTACCCGCAGGCATCGCGAATCAGTACGGCTGCCCGGTCAACTCGACGGGTACCTCGCTCGTTACGCTGGCGGGTGGCAACGGGTCGAGCCTCAGCGATTACCGCTGCCGCACGTCCGACGACACGTTCAACTACAACGCCTACAACTACATCCAGACGCAGCAGGAGCGCGAGGACGTCTTCACGCTGGCCAGCTACAAGCTGACGGACAACCTGACGTTCTTCGCCGACGTGTTCTTCAACCACACCCTGTCCAGCGGACAGGATGCACCGGCACCCACCGGCGTGGGCGACGGTTGGAGCGTGCTGGCCAGCAACCCGATCAACCCGTTCGGCGTCACCTTCAGCGCCAACACCATTCCCGGCGATCCGAACAGCGGCTACGGCTTCAACACCCGGCTTACCGGCCTGGGTACGCGCCTGCATACCTTCACCACCGACAATGCCCAGATCAACACTGGCCTGCGCGGCGCCTTCGGCAACACGTCGTGGACCTGGGATGCTTCGGTCGACTATGGCCACACCGACCGCGAGCAGCGCGACTACAACGAGGTCAACGTGGCCGCGTTCCAGAACGCGATCAACAATGGCGTGAACATCTTCGACCAGGCCGACCCGACCGTGTCCAAAGCGCTGCAGGCTGGCGTGGATACGCCGATCTACACGCTGGACAAGACCACCAAGCAGTTCCAGTTCGACTCCAGTGGCGAGATGTTTGATATGCCGGCCGGCGCGGCGCAGCTGTCGGTAGGCGCCCTGTACCGTCAGGAATCGATGAACTATCAGGTGACCAGCGATGCGATCCTCGACCCCACCACCGGCACCTGCGAGGTGCTGCAGGAAGCTTGCGGCTCGCCAGGCAGAGGCAGCTACAACGTCAAGGAGCTTTACGCCGAATCCCTGTTTCCGCTGCTCTCCGAGCAACCCTGGGCCCACTCGCTGAATCTCGACCTGGGCATACGCTCGTCTGACTACAGCACCACCGGGACAACCACCAACGGCAAGATCGCCATCGAGTGGCGGCCAATCCCCGACCTGCTCGTACGCGGCACGATTTCACAGGTGTTCCGTGCGCCCAATCTCGATGAACTCTACGACGGACGCACGATCGGTGGCCCGACGCTGAACGATCCTTGCGCTGGCCTCTCGGCGGCCGAGCTCGCGCAGCATGCCGCCGCCTGCCAGTCCGTTCCGGTCAACTGGGCCGGCAACCCGAACCCGCAGGTGACCACGTACTCCTCCGGTGCTGCGGCGGTCGGCGCCAGCTTGAAGCCGGAGAAGGGCAAGTCCGTCGATTTCGGCCTTGTCTACGATCCGCAATGGTTGCCGGGCCTGTCGACCTCCGTCGATTTCTGGCACATCTACCTGACCGACCTGCTGACCCAGATTACCGCGCAGACGGTGGTCAACTCCTGCTACGCCAATGGCGACAGCCCGTACTGCTCGTACATCAACCGCATCGGCACCAACAGCCAGAACCCCGGCCAGATCCTTTACATCGCCACACCGGTGGTCAATCTGGGCAACCTGAGCACCACCGGCATCGACTACACGCTGAACTACCAGATCCCGCACTTCAACATTGGCAGCGTCGATCCGGGTAACTTCAAGGCCAGCCTGAATACCACGTACATCTCCACCTACAACAACGACGCCACCCCGGGCCAGCCTGGTGCCCAAACGATTAACTACGCCGGCACCTACACCCAGCAATTCGGCAACATCACACGCTGGCGCGCCACGGCAACGTTGAACTGGCTCATGGGCAACTGGAGCGCCCAGTGGCAGACCCGTTACATCAACCACCTCACCAACCTCGGTGCCGACGCGGTGACCCTCGCCAACGCACCCATGGCGGCGGTCACGTATCAGTCGATGCAGCTCGGTTATGAGATACCGGTCATCCACACCCGTTTTGATGTGGGTGTGGACAACATATTCAACAAGATCCCGCCGCTGATCTACCAGAACGGCTTGAACTACAACGTCGACACGGCGACCTACGACACCCTCGGGCGTTACTACTGGGCCCGCGCCACGGTCAAGTTCTGATCGTTGACCGAACAGGGGCCGAGACGTACGTCTCGGCCCTTTTTGACCAAGAGCCTGTTTATCATCTCCACTTGGCTCGCGTTGCCTTCGGGTTACGGGAAGTGGACAAACAGGCTCCAGGTGCAACGACAGGATGACCGATCGACAAAGCCCGTCTGACGTGAACACGCACAGCCTCACGACAGACATCTCAGAGGCGTTCAACGCCGGAGAGATGGAACGAGTCATCGCCCTCGCCACGCAAGCTGGCGAATCAGGCCAGACCAACGAATTCATCCAGCTGCTACTTGGCATGGCACAACAGGCCAGCCAGCTTTACAGCGCATCCACGACGACCTTCCTGCTGCTGACTCGGAACCATCCCGAAGTCTCGGCGTACTGGAACAATCTGGCACTCGCGCAGCAACAACTCGGCGATGCGGCGGCTTCCGAGGTGGCCTTCCAGACCGCCCGCTCGCTGGCACCTGACGATGCCGAGATTCTCTACAACCTTGGACTGCTGCTGATCAGCGAGCGACGCTGGCCCGAGGCACGCGAGACGCTGATGGACGCCGTCCAGCTCAATCCCGATTTCATCGAAGCCCGACTGCAGGCCGCCTACGCCTGCTACACCTGCGGCGACAACAGCGGGCAGGAAGCCATGTTGACCGGCGCCGCCGAATGGCCAGCGCAGCCGGCCGACCAGGCGATGATCCTGGCGGACATGCTTTCCGTGCAGGGCGATACCGATGCCGCCTTGCACACACTGGCCATGGCCACCATGCCCGAAGCCTCCGAAGCCGAGGCCTCGCGACTGCGACTCGCGGCGCACCGCGTCGGGCTGTACGAAAGAAGCAACCAACTCACACTGGCCCGCGACGCGTTGCTGCAACTGCCGCTGGACCTGCTCGATAGACTGCCACGCAAAGACGTGCGAACGCGCAGCGCAGGCTGGAGCGCGCACGCCGCCGTGGCCTTGCGCGATGGCCGCCACGCGGACGCCGCCGACCTGTATCGCCACGTGCTTGCGATCGCTTCCGAGGAGGAAAGCACCGCCAGCGCAAACTTCGGACTGGCCCAGGCCTGCGACCGGCAAGCGCGATACGCCGAGGCCTGGCAAGCGGCCGAGGGTGCGCACGCAGCGCAACTGGGCGTCGCACGCGAGATCGTTCCGGAGCTACTGGCTGCGGACAGCAAGCCACTGCAGATGGCCGACCGCGTCGTCAGCCACCTCGAGTACGCCGGCTGGACTTCCCTGCCCGCACCGCAAGGCAGACAGAACCCGGTCTTCGTCGTCGGCTTCCCGCGTTCGGGAACCACCCTGCTCGAACAGATGCTCGATGCGCACCCGGATTTCCGCTCCATGGACGAGCGCGCCTTCATCCACGAGTTGACCGAGCGCATGGAGATGGTTGGCCAGCACTACCCGGCGGACCTGGCTAATCTGACCCGGACGGATGCCGACCAGCTGCGTGCCGTCTATGGGCGGATGGTGGGCAAGGTGCTGCCCGACCTTGGCAGCAAGCGACTGGTCGACAAGAATCCACTCAACATGCTGTGCCTGCCGATGATCATGCGGCTGTTTCCCGAGGCGCCGATCATCCTTTGCCTGCGGCATCCCTGCGACGTACTCCTCAGCTGCTATTTGCAGCCGTTCCGCTCACCCGCCTACATGGTGATGTGCTCGTCGCTGCAGCGGCTGGCGGAAGGCTACGTGCAGGCATTTGAGCAGTGGCACAAACAGGTCCAGGTGTTCAGCCCACACCTGCTCGAGTGGCGCTACGAATCGGTGGTCGGCGCGTTCGACGCGAACGTCGCCAGGCTCGGCAAGTTCCTCGAGCTCGAGGACGCCTTGCCCATGGCCCGGTTTGCGGAACATGCGCGGGGCAAGCGGTTCATCAGCACGCCGAGTTATGCCCAGGTGACCCAGGGCATCAGCAACAAGGCGGTCAATCGCTGGCATGCCTACCGCGACGTGTTCGAGCCGGTGCTGCCGACCCTGCGCCCCATCATGCATCAGCTGGGCTATGCCGACTGACGCTCGCCATCGGTCGCAGGATCACGCTGAATGCGTCGATCAACTGCGTCAAGCTGGCCGGACTGGCGCACTGTCCCGCGTATGATGGATACGCGCGGTTTCAGTGTTTTTGCGACAGCGTTCCACACGAGACGAATGAGCGCCGATGAGCAGCCCACCCGAGCAGTCCCTCGAAATTCTTCGCACGATGGCGCGGCAGCATGCGCAGCGAGGTGACCTGGACGCCGCGGAGAAGTCCTTTCTGAGTCTGCTCGATCAGCAGTCGCAGGATGTCGAGGCGCTGAGGTTTGTGGCCGATCGGCGGTCTGCGCGCGGCGAGCATGCGGCCGCCATCCAGCATCTGCACATCGCCGTGCGAGTCGCGCGGGCCGAGCCCGGCCTATGGGTCCAACTTGCCTCGGCAGAACTGGCGACGGGGGATTTCGCCGCGGCCGCCACCAGCTTTCAACGCGCGCTTTCGCTGGCTCCGCGGATGTTCGTGGCACGCCTGCAACTGGGTATGGCACTGGAGCAGCTAGGGCAATCGCACGAGGCACTGAAGGCGTATTTCATGGCCATCGAGAGTGCGCGGGCGCAGGGCCGCTGGCTGGACGACGCCACCACCGCGCCGGCTCTGCGCCATCTGGTCAAGTACGCAGTGAACTACGTCAATGCGGGCCGCCATGATCTGTTCCGCCGCGCACTGGATCCGTTGCGCGAGCGCTACGGCAGCGATGAACTGACGCGGGTGGAACGCAGTCTGGCGATTTATTTTTTCGAGCAGCCGGCGAATATTTCCGATCCGCGACAGAAGCCGAAGTTTCTGTATTTTCCCGACATCGCCAGTCAGCCGTACTACCCGCGCAAGCACTTCCCCTGGCTGGAAACGCTAGAGGCGGCGACCGCTACGGTGCGCGACGAACTACGCGCCGTATTGGCGGAAGAGCCGCTGGAGGCGTTTCTTGGCAACACCCCGGCACCGACCGGCCAGGGCATGTTGCGTTCGTCCAGCGATCAGGAGCCCTCCTGGGATGCCTACTTTTTCTATCGCCATGGCGAACGCTATGACGAACACTGCGCACGCTGCCCGCAGACGACTGCCCTGCTCGATGCGCTGCCGCTGGTGCGCATCCGCGACCATGCACCGGAGACGCTGTTCTCCGTGCTGAGCCCGGGCACGCACATCCTGCCGCACACCGGAGTCACCAACACGCGCCTGGTGACCCATCTGCCATTGATCGTTCCGCCCGATTGCGCGATCCGCGTGGGTGGCGTGGAACACGTATGGCAAGAAGGTCGCTGCGTGACCTTCGATGACACCTACGAGCATGAGGCATGGAACCGCAGCGAGCAGACGCGGGTAGTGCTGATCCTGGACAGTTGGCACCCCGATCTTAGCGAAGCAGAGCGTGCGGCCGTGACCGACCTGGTCGAGGCGATCGGCGATTTCAACCAGTCCTGCGAAATACCTGTCGCACCGGGCTGAGGCGCATTGCCGAAGATGGTGGTCGATACCGGAACGTCGACCCTGAAAGCCTGCACGAGTCGAGTCCCGGTTAGCGATTCAACTGGCTGGGCGTGGCTCCTCCCCCTGCTCGCAGGGGGAGGCTTGGAGGGGGTGAAGCTCTTGATCTTCGCGACGAAGAGCACCCCGCCCCACCCCTCCCCTGCAAGCAGGGGAGGGAGCCAAAGCCGAACTGGTTGAGATTAAATACGTGCGGGATAAAAAAGGGCAGCGCTTTCGCGCCGCCCTTTTTCCGCTGCATGCTGTCAGTGAGTTACTGCAGGTGCCGCGGCTGCCGGAGGTGTTGCTGGCGTGGGTGCGGTGACTGCCGCGAGGAAGCTACCACTGAATTTTCCGCCATACGGCAAAACCTCAGCCGCTAGTTTCGGATCCGTCTTGATCATGCCGACGGCGTCGTAAAGGATGTGCGCGGTTTCATTCAGCTGCACATCCTTGGCCTTCTTCGCGTCACTCTCTTCCTTCAACTCCGTCTTCAGGCTGCGCTCGTTTGCATCCAGGCCATCGTCGAGGCTGCGATCATCGCTCAGCGATGCATCGCTGCCATCGATCGCCTTGTGCCGGGCACGGAAGGAGGCCTGCATCGCGTCCAGCTGCTTGCGTTCGGTTTCACGCGCGGCGAGGTTGAGCGAGACCGAAGTCTTGTCACGCATCATCTTGTACTGCGACAGTTCGTCCAGCATCAAATTCCATGCCGGCGACTTCGCCACACGTGCATCGTGCATCTGCTGCAACGGCTGCAGGTAGACACTCATGTCGGCCACCGTCTTGTAGTCGGCCGGCGCGATCTGCGTCCATGGCAGCGCGTTGTCGTAGGTCGATTCGCCGAAGTCCTTCGCGTCGCCATTTTTCGGGAATTCGATATCCGGCGTCACACCCTTCAGCTGGGTGGAGCCGCCGTTGATGCGGAAGAACTCGGCGATGGTCATCTTCAGCTCGCCGTATTGCGGCTTTTCGCTGTCGCCATTGCTGAAGTGATCCAGGTCGATCAGGTTCTGCACGGTACCCTTGCCAAAGGTGGGTTCGCCAACGACCAGGCCGCGATGGTAATCCTGGATCGCCGCGGAAAAGATCTCCGAAGCCGACGCCGTACCGCGGTTGACCAGCACGGCCATCGGACCACTCCAGGCCATGCCCGGATCGTCGTCGCCATCCACTTCGATCTTGCCCTTGGCATCCCGCACCTGCACCACCGGGCCCTTGTCGATGAACAGCCCGGTCAGCGAGTTCGCTTCGGCCAACGAGCCGCCGCCGTTGTTGCGCAGATCCACGACCACACCCTGCACGCCAGCCGTCTTGAGCTCAGCGAGCAACTTGGCGACATCGCGAGTCGCACTCTTGTAATCCTTGTCGCCTTCGCTGCGCGCGCCGAAATCGGAATAGAACGTGGGCAGTTCGATCACGCCGATCTTGCGGGTGACGTCGCCGTCCTTGATGTCGACGATCTTTTTCTTGGCTGCCTGCTCCTCGATGCTGACCTTCTTGCGCACCAGGGTGACGATCTCGTGCTTGCCGTCCAGGCCGGCATCGGCCGGCAGGATTTCCAGCCGCACGGTGGTGTCCTTCTTGCCGCGGATCCGCTTGACGACATCGTCCAGACGCCAACCGATCACGTCCACGATCGGGCCGTTTTCGCCCTCACCGATGCCCAGCACGCGGTCTCCCACATGCACCTTGCCGGACTGGTTGGCCGGACCGGCCGGCACCAGCTCGCGGATCTGTGTGTAGTCGTCGCGTGCCTGCAGTACGGCACCGATACCTTCCAGCGACAACTTCATCTCGATGTCGAAGTTCTCCGCCGCGCGCGGGCTGAGATAGTCGGTGTGAGGGTCAGTGGTTTCGGCGTACGCGGTCATGAAGGTCGAGAACGCATCCTCGCCATCGAGCTGTTTCACGCGATCGATATAGCCGGCGTAGCGCTTGTCCAGCGTCTTGCGGATTTCGTCGTCACTCTGGCCAGCCAGCTTCAGGCGCAGCCAGTCGTTCATCGTGCGCTTGCGCCACAGGTCGTCCAGCTCGGCCTGGTCCTTCGGCCAGTCGGCATCCTTGCGGTCGAACGTGTAGCTCTCGTTGGTGGAGAAATCGAAACCCTTCTTGAGCAGTCCGCGCGCGTAGGTCATGCGTTCGACCGCACGCTGCACATACATGTTGAAGATCGAGTACGGTGCCGACAGATCCTGGTTCCAGATCGCATCGTCGAGCTTGGTCTTCAGCGGCGCGAACTTGGCCATGTCGGACTGGGTGAAAAATACTTTCTCGCTGTCGATCAGCTTGAAGTAGGCCTTGTAGATCCGCGCCGACATCGCATCGTCGAGCGGCTGCGCATCGTAGTGGAAGCGGGTCAGGAATCGCGCCGACAGCTGCGCGGCCTGTGCTTCGGTGAGGGTAGGCGTGAGCGGCCACACGGAAGCCTTGCGATTCGTGTCGCCGGCACCAAGGTCAGCCGCCGACTGTGCGTAGACGCAAGTCAGGGAGAGAGCGAGCAGCAAGGCCAGCAGGGGGCGCGATTTCATGGATATTCTCAGGTTGCCTCGGTGACGCCGGCTGCATGGGCCTGCAGATCGGCATGATAGGACGAACGTACCAGCGGGCCGGACGCGACGTGATGGAAACCCATCACCTCACCCGCTTCGCGCAGCGCGTCGAATTCTTCGGGAGTCCAGTAGCGCATCACCGGATGATGGTGCGGCGTGGGCTGCAGGTACTGGCCAATGGTGATCATCTCGACGTCATGGGCGCGTAAATCGTGCATCGTCTCGATCACCTGCTCCCAGGTTTCGCCCAGACCCAGCATGATGCCGGACTTGGTCGGGACCTCAGGATGCTGCGCCTTGAAGCGCTTGAGCAGATCCAGCGACCACTGGTAGTCGGCGCCCGGACGCACTTCGCGATACAGGTGCGGCACGGTTTCCAGATTGTGGTTGAACACGTCCGGCGGAAAATCCTTCAGCACGTCCAGCGCGCGCTCCATGCGGCCCTTGCCACGAAAATCAGGCGTGAGGATCTCGATCCTGATGTTCGGGCTGGCATGCCGCACGGCGCGGATGCACGAGGCGAAATGCTCGGCGCCGCCATCGCGCAGATCGTCGCGATCCACCGAGGTGATCACCACATAGCGCAGGCGCATGTCGCGGATCGTCTCGGCCAGGCGCGCCGGCTCCAGTGCATCGGGCGGCTGCGGACGGCCATGCGCCACGTCGCAGAACGAGCAGCGGCGCGTGCACACCTCGCCGAGGATCATGAAGGTCGCCGTGCCCTTGCTGAAGCACTCATGGATGTTCGGACACGACGCTTCTTCGCATACCGTCACCAGCGCGTTCTCGCGCAAGCGTGCCTTCAGCTGCTGCACCGCGTTGCCCTGCGGCAACCGCACGCGAATCCAGCTGGGTTTGCGCAGGATGGGTACAGCCGTGTCGAAACCGGCCCGGTTGAGCGCGATTTTGTCATTACCGATCTGCTTGTCGACGGCATGGGTGCCGGCGACCATCGTGATCGGAATAACCTTGGGGGAGGATGCGGAGATTTCGCTCATGTAGACAGCTCAGACCGCTACACGAGCGGGGAGTTCGGGTAAAACGGGGGCAGCTGGCTCGGCAACAAAGCCGAACTGGCGGCAGAACTCCTCCACCAGCACGTCCTCGACCGCGTCCAACTGCGACGGACCACCCAAGTCTACCATCTGTGTGACCGCCAAACCCTTGTAACCGCAAGGATTGATGCGATGAAACGGTTCCAGATCCATGTTCACGTCGAGCGCCAGACCATGAAAACTGCAGCCGCGTCGCACGCGTAATCCCAGCGCGGCCACCTTGGCAGCACCGACATAGACGCCGGGGGCACCTTCCAGCCGCGCGGCATCGATATGCCAGTGTGCCAGCGTATCGATGATCGACTGCTCGATCTTGTGGACCAGCTCGCGCACGCTGACCCCGGCGCGGCGGAGATCGATCAACGGATAACCGACGATCTGACCGGGGCCGTGATAGGTAACCTGGCCACCGCGATCCACGGGAACCACCGGAATATCGCCGGGCACCAGTACATGCTCCATCTTGCCGGCCTGACCCAGGGTGAACACCGGGTCGTGCTCCAGCAGCCACAGCTCATCGACGGTGTCCGCCACCCGGTTGTCGGTGAACGCACTCATCGCCCGCCATACCGGCTCGTACGGCTGGCGACCAAGGCGACGAATTTTCAGCGGCAACGACATGGGGAGCCTTGGAGATGGGCGGTAGCGCACCCGATGCACGATTTATGGTGCCGTGAGGCTGATCGCGCAAGGTGCCCTTCGGCATAGAGAGGGGTCAAAGCTGGGGTTCAGAGCGTGTAGCGGATATCCGGACTTTCGCGCAGGGCGGTGTGCGCCGCCTCGTACTGCTCGCGATTCTCACAGCGAAAGCTCACCGTGACCGAGACGAAATTGCCGTTCCCGGAATGCCGGTGCCGCACGCTTTCGTGCAGCACGCGCAGCCCGGCACGCTCCAGCAGCTGCGGCACATGGGTCGGCAGGTTCGCGCTGGCGTTGCCGACCGCGGTGATCTCGAACTCGCCGGGAAACTGAAAACCCTGGCCGTCCTGCTTCGCTTTGCTGAAGTCGATCGGTTGCATTACGTCGTGTCCATTGCTGCGGGCCCGTTACTTTGGGCCCGTTACGTCAGGTCGATTGCCCGACAATCATTACTTCGCACCAGGAGCCTGTTCGGTGTTGCCCTTGCTGCTGTGGAACCACAGCATGATGCTATCCCACAGGCGCGAGAAAAAGCCCCCTTGCGGCGCATCGTTCAGGGAGATCAAGGGCACCGTCTGCACGGGCTGGCCCGCCAGCGTGATGCGCAGCGTGCCAACCTGTTGACCCTTGGTGAAGGGTGCGATCAGCGTTGCGGGAATATCCATGATCGCCTTGAGCTGGTCGTACTCGCCGCGCTTGACCGTGACCAGCACGTCCTGGGCGACACCAAGCGACAACTGGTTCGCGGCGCCCTTCCACAGTCGGGGTGTGGCCAGCGGCTTGCTGGCGTCATACAGCTTGTGCGTCTCGTAGAAACGGAAACCGTAGCTGAGCAGCGCCATCGCGGAATCGGCACGTGCCTTCTCGGTACTCGCGCCCATCACGATCGCGATCATGCGCGAGTCGCCCTGCTTGGCCGAGGCGGCCAGACAGAAACCGGCCGCTGCGGTGTGACCGGTCTTGATGCCGTCCACGCTCGGGTCGCGCCACAGCAAGGTGTTGCGGTTGCCCTGCTTGATGCCGTTCCACTCGAACTGCTTGATCGCGGAGATCGCATAGTCCTCCGGGAAATCATGAATCAGCGCGCGCGACATGATCGCCACGTCGTGCGCCGTCGTGTAGTGGTTGGCGATCGGGTAGCCGGAAGCATTCTCGAAGTTCGAGTTGACCATGCCGAGCTGCTTGGCGTACGCGTTCATCAGGCCGGCAAACGCGTCCTCGGAACCGGCCGTGTGTTCGGCCAGCGCGATGGCGGCATCGTTGCCGGACTGGATGATCAGGCCGTACAGCAGGTCCTTCAGCGGCACCTGGCTGTCGAGCTTGAGGAAGCTGGTGGAACCATCGGTGCCGGCACCACCGCCGCGCCAGGCGCGTTCGCTGATGGTGACCGGATCGGTCATGTGGATCTTGCCGTTGGCGACTTCGGCCGAGACCACGTAGTCGGTCATGATCTTGGTGATCGAGGCCGGTTCCACGCGCAGGTCGGGCTCCTTGCTGGCGAGGATCTGGCCAGTGGCGTAATCCATCAACACCCAGCTCTTGCCATCGACATCCGGCGGCGGCGGCACCGGCGCTTCAGGCACCACCGGACGCGGCACGGCGACAGGGTGCGGCGGGGGTGGCGGTGTCGTCTGGGCGACAGCTACGCCGAGCAGCAAGGTGGTGGCAGCAAAGGGAAGCAGGATACGGCGGAAAAGATTCATCGTTGTGTTCAGTCCAGTTTTTGAATGCCGGCGTAAGGGGCGCCAGCATGATAAATACCGCTCAGTCTACCGCGACCTGCGGTCGGGGCAGACCCATGTCTTCGATCCGCGCGGTGACCTGGTCAGCGCTGTCCACGTCAGCCAGTGGCCCGACCCGTACACGGCGGACGCTGCGGCCGTTCACCTGCGCCTCGATCACCTGAACCGGCGCAAAATTGGCCTGGCGCAATCGCTGGGCGACCCGCTCGGCATTGTCCGCGTCGGAAAACGCGCCTACTTGCAGATAGATTCCCGGATTCCCGGTTGTGACCGCGGGCGGTGGCGGCAGTTCCTGCAACGGCTGGCCCGGATCGATCCCGCGCACCTCGACCAGCCCGGTGCCCTTGGGCCAGATACCGAGCTTCACCGCGGCCACGTAGGAAAGGTCGATCACCCGATCCTGGTGAAACGGGCCGCGATCGTTGATCCGTACGATCACCGTCTTGCCGTTCTGCAAATTGGTGACCTGCGCGTAACTGGGCAGCGGCAGCGTTTTGCTGGCGGCAGTGAACGCGTACATGTCGTAGTTTTCAAGGCTGGACGTCTTGTAACCGTGGAATTTGTTGCCGTAGAACGAGGCAATGCCGCGCTCGTCATAGCCACGTGCGCTAGGCAATACGCGATAGGTTTGTCCGAGCACGGTATACGGCGTCTTGTTGCCGTACAACGAACGCGGCTCCGTCTTGGGTACCGGCTCGACCAGCTTGCTGATGTCCGGCGGTGGACCATCCGGCACGCTGTCGCTGCCATCACGATAACGGCTGTCCTGGGATTTGCTGAGGTCGTCGTTGAACGGCGCACCTGCGCCGCCAGCCGCGCCACTCGACGCCGATGGCGCTTGGCCATAGGTGTGCGACACGCCATGCGCAGGCCGCGGTTTATTGCTGCTGCACCCCGTCAGCAGCAGCGCTGCCAGCACCATCGCCAGGACGATGCCGCGTATGCTCATCGTGTCCCGTCCGCTTTACGCACGCCGGCGATGATTGCCTGGGCCAACTGATTGACCGCCATCGCATACAACGGACTGCGGTTGTAGCGGGTGATCACATAGAAATTCTGGAAGGTGAACCAGTACTCCGGCCCATCGATGCCCTGCAACGTCTGCAGGCTGCTGGGCTGCCCCGGGTTAGCCGTCAACAAGGGTGCGTAACCCCAAGCTTCGAGTTGTTCCAGCGGCCACTGTGGCGTGGAGTCCTTCACGTGAATCGGCTTGGCCGCGGCATCCGGCTGCGCCCGCGCTGCGACCGGGCCGCCGCGTACCCAACCATGCTTCGCGAAATAGTTGGCAACGCTGGCGAAGATGTCCGGTAGCGAGTTGAGCAGGTCGATGCGGCCGTCGCCGTCCGCGTCCACGGCGTAGTCGCGGATGCTGTCGGGCATGAACTGGCCCCAGCCCTGCGCACCGGCATAGGAGCCGGTGAGTGTGTTCACTGGGCCGGCCAGCTGGCTATCGGGCAGCTCCAGCAGCGTCTTCAGCTCCTCGCGGAAAAACTTCGCGCGCGGCGGGTAGTACAGGCCCAGCGTAACCAGCGCGTCGAGCACCTTGTACTTGCCGGTGACTCGCCCATACGACGTTTCCACGCCGATGATCGCCACGATGTACTCAGGCGCCACGCCGTACTGATCGGCGATCCGCTCCAGCAAGTCGCGATGCTCGCGGTAGAACGCGATGCCGTCGTCGATGCGCTGGTCAGTGAGGAAGATCGCCCGGTACTCGCCCCAGGGCTTTGCCTCAGCCGGGCGGCTGATGGCGTCGAGGATGCTCTGCTGCTTCTGTGCCCCGTCCAGCAATGCGTCAAGCGCCTGCGGACTCTTGCCGGTGTCCTGCGCCACCTCTCGCACGAGCTCCGCCTGACCCGGATGGGTGTCGGCGAACGCCGGTGTCAGCACGCAACTCAGCAGCAGGATCAGGGCGGTACTGAAACGAGCCTGGCGCGGTGCGTGGATAACTGTCATGTAGGGGCTTCGCTTGCGAAATAGCGGCGTCGCCGAAAGCCTAACATGTGCATGGCGCCAAGCCTCATCCGTTGTGCGCATTCGTCACGTGGATGGCCGGCTGTTCCTTCATTCATGCATCTTGCGATTGGCATGGATCGACATCAGCACGCCGAAGCCGACCAGCAACGACACCGCCGAGGTGCCGCCGTAGCTGATCATCGGCATCGGCACGCCAACCACCGGCAGCATGCCGGCCACCATGCCGCCATTGACGAAGACATACACGAAGAAGCTCATGCCGATCGCGCCGGCGAGCAGGCGCGAGTAGGTATCGCGCGCCTCCATCGCGATCCACAGGCAGCGGCCGATGATGCAGGCGTACAGGAACATGATGCCGATCACGCCGATCAAGCCGAACTCCTCCGAGAACACGGCGAAGATGAAGTCGGTGGTGTGCTCAGGCAGAAAATCCAGCCGCGATTGCGTGCTCTGCTGCCAACCCTTGCCGAACACGCCGCCGGAGCCCACCGCGATCTGCGACTGGATGATGTGCCAGCCATTGCCGAGCGGATCGGATTCTGGATTGATCATGGTCAACACGCGATCGCGCTGGTACTGGTGCAGGAAGTGCCAGGCCACCGGAATCATGCCGCCGACCGCACCGATCACCACGCCGATGCGCCACCAGGCCATGCCGGACAGGAACAGCGCAAACGCACCCGCCGCCGTCACCAGCAACGCGGTACCCAGATCCGGCTGCTTGGCGATCAGCCCGGCGGGGATCGCGATCAACAGACCGACGACCGCGATGTCCTTCCAGCTCGGCGGCAATTTGCGCGGATGCAGATACCAGGCGACCATCATCGGCATCGTCAGCTTCAGCAGTTCGGACGGCTGAAAACGCATCACGCCAAGATTCAGCCAGCGATTGGCGCCGCGCCCTTCACCGAGCAGCGCCACCACCACCAGCAAGGCCGTGCTGCCGGCGTAAAGCCATGGCGTCCAGCTGCGCAACGTCGACGGTGGAATGCGCGAAATCAGCAGCAACAGGATGGCCCCCAGCACGAAGCGGCCGGCCTGGCCACCGACCAGCGCGAGGCTGCTGTCACCTGCGCTGTAGAGCGTTACCAAACCGACGCCGCCCAGGATGAACAGGCCGAACGCAAGCGGCAGGTCAATGCGTGGCCGGGTCAGGATACGGCGCATGAAGCGGCGCATACGGACGTGCATGGTTTCAATCATGGCGTGCCTCCGTCGGTGCTGCTCGCTGGCGGCGGCAGCGCGGAAGCGTCTTCCACCGGAATGTCTTCATTGCCCGGCACGGCTGTGCTCGACGTGGTTGCCGGCATGGTCAGCGGCGTGTCGGCGGGCGCGTTGGCTCCCTTGGCAGCCAGCCACGCATCGAAGATCTTGCGCACGATCGGGCCCGCGTCTTGCGCACCCCACGCACCGGCCTCGAGCATGGCGACAGCGGAGATCTGCGGATCATCCGACGGCGTATACGCCTCAAACCACGCACGATGGCGCGCCGCCAGGTAGGCAGTGTTCTTGTTGGTATTGTATGCCTCGGACGTACGCGAGAAGCGTTCCGCGGTGCCGCTCTTGCCGGCAATCAGATAGGGAAAGCCGTCGTTCAATCCCACCGTCTTGCCGGTTCCGCCGGTAATCACCGCCCGCATGCCTTCGTTGATCACGTTCCAGTTGGAAGCCTTGGTGATCAGCGAGGGGCCGCTGGGCGGATTGGCAAGCATCTGGGCCCGCTCATCGGTAACCGCCTTGGTGGCCATGCCCACCCTCGGCTGGTAAGGCACCCCCCGACCGGCAAACGTGGCGACCGCGTGTGCCAACTGCAGCGGCGTCACTTCCCAGTAGCCCTGCCCGATACCTGCGATCACGGTTTCCCCGGGAAACCAGCCAAACTTGCTGTGCTTAGCCTTCCACTCGCGCGAGGGCAGGATGCCCTCGGATTCGCCGAGCAGGTCGATGCCGGTCTTGCCGCCGAAACTGAAGCGGCTCATCCAGGTGCTCAGCCGATCGATGCCGAGGTCCAGCGCCAGCTTGTAGAAATAGGTGTTGGTCGACAGCTCGATCGCGCGCACCATGTTGACCGTGCCGTTGCCACCACGTTCGTCATCGCGATAACAACGCGATTGTCCGGACAGGCAGAATTCGCCGGTGGACAGCACCGTATCCTCGGGCCGGCGCACGCCGTACTCGAGCCCGCCCAGCGCGAGAAACGGTTTGACCGTAGATCCAGGCGGGTACACACCTTTCAGTGCGCGATTGATCAGCGGCTTGTCCGGATCATTGGTCAAGGTGCTGTAGTCAGCAGTACTGATGCCGTTGACGAACAGGTTCGGATCGAACGTAGGCACGCTGACCATCGCCAGCACCTGGCCATTGCGCGGATCGATCGCCACGGCTGCACCCGGGCGGCCAGCAAATGCCGCCTCGGCCGCTTTTTGCATGCGCGAGTCGATACTCAGGTACAGATTCCTGCCGGGTATCGGCGGATGCGTCTGCAACACGCGCTGGGTACGCCCATCGGCATTCACCTCGACCAGCTCGTAACCCGGCGTGCCATGCAGCACGTCTTCATAGGAACGTTCGACGCCACTGCGGCCGATATGGCTGGTGCCCTTGTAGAGATCCGGATCGAGCCGCTCCAGATCATCGGCATCGATGCGGCTGACATAACCCACCACGTGCGCGAACAATCCACCCAGCGGGTAGCGTCGGGTCAGGTACGGAACCACGTCCACGCCCGGGAAGCGCCAGCGGTTCACCGCGAAACGATCGATCTCATCCTCGGTCAAGTGCATTTTCAGCGGCACGCTGTCGAAACGGCGACTCTGCTGGAGCTGCTTGCGGAACGTATCCAGATCGTCCTGACCCAGCGGCACCACGTCACCGAGTTGGGCCAGCAGCGCCGGCATGTCCTGCACCTTGTCCGGCACCACTTCGAGTCGGAACGCCGGCACGTTGTCGGCGAGCAGTACGCCGTTGCGGTCGTAGATCAGCCCACGCGCCGGTGGAATCGCCCGCGGCTTGACGCTGTTGTTGGTCGAGCGGGTGACAAACTCATCGTGTCGGGTCACCTGCAGCAGCATGTAGCGGCTGACCAGCAGGCACAGGCCCGCCAGCAGCAGCACGAAACCCACTACAGCACGGCGCCGGAACTGCGCACTTTCGCCGCGGGTGTCCTTGATCGATCGCCGGAGTTTCATCAGCGTGGCATCACTGAATGCGTAGACGCGCGCGCAGGTCGTCAAGCAGCAGGAACAGGAACGGCCACAGCGCAGCACCGACAAACGGCGAGATCCACCAGCTGGCCGGAGGCAAGGATGCGCCAGCCAGCACACGCACGATCAGCAGCAGCAGGCGGTCATTCAACAGCAACGCCAATACCGCGAGGGTTTGCTGCCACATCGGAAAGAATCGCAGCCGCGAACGGAAACGCAGCGCGATGAAGACCAGCGCGCACAACCGCAGCGCCTGCTCGCCGAGCACCACGCCGTTCAACAGATCCGCGCCCAGCCCGATCACGAACGCCAACCCCAGTGTGACCCGATCCTCGGACTCCAGTGACCAGTACAGCAGAATCAAGGCCGGCCAATAGGGCTTGAACGGCTCCAGCACGCCGGGCAACGGCACCAGCATCGACAACAGCGCAAACAGCAGAGTACCGATGAACCACCACAGGCTCAGACGCTGCCGATTCATGGCTGCACTCCAGGCGGAGCAGGACGTGCTGACGGCTTGCCGGATGGCGCACTGGACGCACTTGCCGGCACCGTCTGCGCCTCGCCCGTGACTGGTGCCAGGTCGCTCGGTGGCCCCATCGATTTCACCGGCACCGGCGGCCCGTCCGGCTCGGCCTGATCGTGCAGCAGCAGCACATCTTCACTGCGATCGATATCTGCTGCCGGCTGCGCCTGCGCCACCATGAACATGCCGGTCGATGCGGGCGCCACCGAGCGGATCTCGCCGACCGGAAAACCTGGTGGGAAACGCCCACCCAGGCCGGACGTCAACAGGTGATCACCGACGCGTACGTCAGCGGCAAGGGGAATGTTCGGCAGGGTCAGCTGATCGCCATCACGTGAGCCATAGGCGACCGTGCGCAAGCCTGAGCGCTCGATCTCCACCGGGATCGCGTGCGCCGGATCGGTGACCAGCATCACCACCGAAGTCGTCGGCAGGACCTCTTTCACCTGACCCATCACGCCATGCGCATCGATCACCGGCTGGCCCGGCTTGACGCCATCGCGGGCACCGACGTTGAGCGTCAGTCGATAACGGTACGCACCCAGATCCATGCCGATCACGCGCGCCAGCTGCACGTTCAGCTCGAGGCTGTGTTGGGTATCGAGCAATTCCTTCAGGCGCTGGTTCTGTTCGGCGACCGCGGCCATCCGGTTCAACTTGGCGTTGGCCAGCAACAGATCCTCACGCAAACGCTGGTTCTGCTCGGTCAGCCGTTGGCGATCGGCAAATGCCACGCTCAACGTGCGCACGCCCACCGCCGGCAGGCCGGCAAGCCGGTATACCGGCTCCACCACGACCGCGGCCCCGTAGCGCAGACGCCACAGCCAGCCATTGCGATGGTCGAGCACCATCAGCACCATGGCCAGCGCCAGATAGAAAATCAGCCGCAGCGTGCCGGCAGCATTGCCGGCGAACAGGGGCGAGGACTCATCGCGCGCGCGCGCCATGGCCGCTCGTTATTCGGGCGCGAAGAAGTCGCTGCCGTGCTGATCGATCAGCTCCAGCGCTTTACCGCCACCACGCGCCACGCAGGTCAGCGGATCATCCGCCACCTGTACATGCAGGCCGGTCTCTTCGGAGATCAGCCGGTCCAGATCGCGCAGCAGCGCGCCACCACCGGTCAGCACGATGCCGCGTTCGGCGACGTCCGAGCACAGTTCCGGCGGGGTCTGCTCCAGTGCGGACTTGACCGCTGCCACGATGCCGGCGAGCGGCTCGTGCAACGCTTCGAGGATTTCGTTGGAGTTGATCGTGAACATGCGCGGCACGCCCTCGGCGAGGTTGCGGCCGGAGATCTCGATCTCCTTGACCTCACTCTGCGGAAACGCGCAACCAATCTGCAGCTTGATCCGCTCGGCCGTGGATTCGCCGATCAGCGTGCCGTGATTGCGTCGCACGTAGTTGATGATCGCCTCATCGAAGCGATCGCCACCCACGCGCACCGACTGCGAGTAGACGATGCCGTTGAGCGAAATCACCGCCACTTCCGAGGTGCCACCGCCGATGTCGAGCACCATCGCGCCACGTGCCTCGTGCACCGGAATACCGGCACCGATCGCGGCAGCCATCGGCTCTTCGATCAGAAACACGTCACGTGCACCGGCACCTTCGGCCGATTCCTTGATCGCGCGGCGCTCGACCTGGGTCGAGCCGCACGGCACACAGACCAGCACGCGCGGGCTTGGCCGCAGCAAGCGGGTCTTGTGCACCTGCTTGATGAAATGCTGCAGCATCGCCTCGGTCATGGTGAAGTCGGCGATCACGCCGTCCTTCATCGGTCGCACTGTGGCGATGTTGCCCGGGGTACGGCCGAGCATGCGCTTTGCTTCGGTGCCTACAGCAGCGATGGTGCGCGGACCACCCGGACCACGATCCTGACGAATCGCCACCACCGAGGGTTCGTTCAGGACGATGCCTTGCCCACGCACATAGATCAGCGTGTTGGCCGTGCCGAGGTCGATGGAGATGTCGTTGGAAAAGATCCCGCGAAACTTCTTGAACATGGGTCCGCCGTGGGTCGGCTTGGCTAAAAAGTAAGCTCGCCAGTCTAGTCAGCGCAGAACGCATGCGCAAGGACATTCTCGTTAAGAAATCCTTCTACAACACCACGATAAGCGCGTTTTCTGCACTTCGGAGTGAGCTGCGGGTTGATGCAAAAGTCGCCATCTCAGCCAGATGGCGGTACGATTCCACGCTTTGGCCGTGGCCATGGGCTCGACTTCGGTCCGACCCTGGTCAAAATCACCCACTACAGGTCAGGTCGCTGTCCGCCGCGGCCCGCCACTTTCATCCAGGGGCACCCGCACATCATGTCTGCCGTCATCTGCGGATCGCTGGCCTACGACACCATCATGGTGTTCCAGGATCAGTTCAAGAATCACATCCTGCCCGATCAGGTGCATATCCTGAACGTGTCCTTCCTGGTGCCACGGATGCGCCGCGAATTTGGCGGCTGCGCGGGCAATATTGCCTACAACCTCAAGTTGCTCGGTGGCGATCCGTTGCCGGTGGCGGCGGTGGGCCAGGACTTTGCGCCCTACCGGAAGCATATGGAGCAATACGGCATCCGGCTCGATCGCGTGCGCGAGTTCGACGACCAGTTCACGCCGCAATGCTTCATCACGACGGATCTGGACAACAACCAGATCACCGCTTTCCATCCCGGTGCGATGTCCAGCGCGCAGGAAAATCATGTGCGCGACATCCCGGAGATTGAATTCGGCATCGTCGCTCCCGACGGCCGTGAAGCCATGCTGCAGCACGTGGATGAATTCGCTGCGCGCGGCGTACCGTTTATTTTCGATCCCGGTCAGGCGATGCCGTTGTTCAGCGGCGGCGAATTCCGCTCGATGATCGAGAAGTCGACGTATGTAATCGTCAACGACTACGAATCACAGCTGCTGCAGACCCGCACGGGCTGGAGTGCCGCCGAGATCGCCGAGCGCGTGACGGCCTATATCGTGACCCACGGACCGCGCGGTTCGATCATCCACGTCGGCACCGAGATCCATCAGATTCCGCCAGCGCGCGAACGCCAGGTGATCGACCCGACCGGTTGCGGCGATGCTTACCGTGCAGGTCTGATCTTCGGCATCATGGGTGGCAAGGACTGGCCGACGGTAGGCCGCATGGCCTCGCTGATGGGCGCGCTGAAGGTGGAACATCCGGGCACCCAGAACCAGCATTTCAACTACGCCGAGTTCTCCGCGGCCTTCCTCGACCAGTTCGGTTACGCGCTGGACTGATCGCGGATTCGCGAGAGTAAAAAGCGAGGCTCCCGTGCACTGCCGGAAGCCTCGCTTGTTTTATCAGGTACCTTTCAGACGACGCGGAAACCGATGGTCGCATGCACCGCATCGCACCAGCCGCGATATAGACCTTCGCGCGTGACTTCATCCATTTCCGGTCGAAAGCAGCGGTCCATCTGCCAGAGCCCGGCGATCTGCGCGCGACTCTCCCAGAAGCCGACCGCCAAGCCCGCCAGGTAGGCCGCACCCAGCGCGGTAGTCTCGGCTACTCGCGGACGCAGCACGGGCACACCGAGCATGTCGCTCTGGAACTGCGCCATGAAATCATTCGCGATCGCGCCACCATCGGCGCGTAATTCCTTCAGGGGAATGCCTGCATCGGCCTCCATCGCCGCAAGCACATCGCGCGCCTGATAGGCCATCGATTCGAGCGCCGCTCGCACGACATGCTCCTTGCGGGTACCGCGTGAAAGGCCGAACATCGCGCCACGCACATCGCTGCGCCAATACGGCGCGCCCAGCCCGACGAACGCCGGCACCAGGTACACGCCCTCGCTGGACGTCACACTTTCTGCGCAGGCCTGCGAATCGCTGGCCTGGTCCAGCATGCGGAGTCCATCGCGCAACCACTGCACCACGGAGCCGGCGACAAAGATGCTGCCCTCGAGCGCGTACTCGACCTTACCGTCCAGTTCCCAAGCGATCGTCGTCAGCAATCCATGTCGCGATGGCACCGCCTGCGCACCGGTATTCATCAACATGAAACAGCCGGTGCCATAGGTATTCTTCGCCATGCCAGGCTCGAAGCAGGCCTGGCCGAATAGCGCCGCCTGCTGATCGCCCGCCACGCCGCTGATCGGCACACCGGCGGGGAAGCCCTGCGATGCCACGGTAAGGCCGTAGACCTCGCTGCACGAGCGCACCTGCGGCAACATGCAGCGCGGAATATCCAGCATGCGCAGCAGCTCGTCATCCCAACGACGCGCGTGGATATCGAACAAAAGCGTGCGCGCTGCATTGCTGACGTCGGTGACATGCAACTTGCCGCCGGTGAGGTTCCAGATCAGCCAGCTGTCGATCGTGCCAAACAGCAGGTCGCCACGTTCCGCCCGGGCGCGAGCACCTTCAACGTGGTCAAGAATCCAGCGAATCTTGCTGCCTGAAAAATACGCATCGATCAGCAGCCCGGTCTTTTCGCGCACCAACGAGGCATGACCGTCTGCTTCCAGCTGTTCGCAAATCGCCAGACTTTGGCGTGACTGCCACACGATTGCGTTGTGGACCGGCTTACCCGTGTGACGATCCCAGACCACCGTGGTTTCGCGCTGATTGGTGATCCCGATGCCGGCCAGTTCGCCGGCATCGACCTGCGACGATGCAAGCACCTCGGCTACGGTCTCCAGCACACTGGCAAGAATCTCGTGCGGATCGTGCTCAACCCAGCCCGGTTGCGGGAAGATCTGCCGAAACTCGCGCTGCGCCGATCCGACAACACGGCCTGCACGATCAAACAACATCGCGCGCGAACTCGTCGTGCCCTGATCAATCGCCAGGATGTAGTGCTTTTCCAAGTGGTCGCCACTCGCTTCGCGTCGTGTTGCGTTGTGCCTTGGTCGAACGCAAAGGTTACAGCAGACACAGGCTCTGCTCCCTCCACTGTTTTGCATGATAAGAATTCGCGCGATGGTCCCGGTGCTCCCTCCCCTGCGTGCAGGGGAGGGTTAGGGTGGAGTCGCTCTTCGCCGAAGATCAAAAGCCACCCCCTCCCAGCCTCCCCCTGCAAGCAGGGGGAGGAGCAAAGCGGCGAGCTTCCGTGGTGTCGGAGCGTGAGGCGCCCAAAGAAAAACCCTCACCGAAACGGTGAGGGTTTTTGGGGATAAAGCCACTGGCGGTGGGCAGAGCAAGAGCGCTGGATTGATCAGCTTCGCTGTTGAAAAGCGCCTTCTGCCTGCGCAGGAATGACGAGCGAGGAGGCCCGCGATGACGCGTTGTGACTCCCTGTCGTCACCCCTGCGAAGGCAGGGGCCCAGTGCTCCACGTTAGCCG
>Ga0302309_10000654_pt1 | contig 38558 bp, 33 predicted proteins | sample III_Palsa_N1_1_FD_200453 | JGI IMG/M metagenome (GOLD analysis project Ga0302309, IMG submission 200453) | Peat permafrost microbial communities from Stordalen Mire near Abisko, Sweden - III_Palsa_N1_1 | ecosystem: Environmental > Terrestrial > Soil > Palsa > Peat permafrost | place: Sweden...
GAGCGTAAAATGGCCAATTTAACCCGTGATTTTGATATAAACGATAAGGTTTACTCGTTCCTGTCAGAAAAAAAGCTGGATGCGCAGATCAGCCGTTCGGCAATATTACCTGGCGCGACGATCATCAACCAGGCACAACCGAATTTTTGGCCTGTTTCGCCGGATGAGAACGGCATACATCATACTGCATTGGTATTTGGATTGGTGATAGGGTTAGGTTTAATAATCCTTATCAGGGTACTTAACCCTTATATTTATGATAAGGAAACGGTAGAAAGCCTTACATCAATACCTATACTTGGCGTTATCAGGAAATTTCCTGATGCTGTTGACGGACAGAATACAGAAATATTGGCCCTCAGCAAGCCAAAATCAATATTTGCCGAATCTGTGCGTTCGGTGCGTACCAATCTCAGCTTTTTGGCTTCCGAGAAAACCAATAAAATCATCTGCATCACATCGGAGGTTGCAGGCGAGGGCAAATCATTTGTTGCGGTCAACTTGTCGAGCACCCTGTCGCTTATCGACAAAAAAGTGATATTGATTGCTGCAGATCTTAGGCGGTCAAAGCTGCATAAAACTTTTAATGTGCCCAATGATAAAGGGTTAAGTAATTACCTGGCCCATCAATGTGAGAGTGACGAAATAATCCTTCATTCAAACCAGGGGAATTTAGATTTTATCGTTTCGGGGCCTGTGCCGCCTAACCCGTCTGAGCTTTTACATAGCCAAAAAATGAGGCAGCTGATTGATAAATTGAAGCCTGAATATGATATTATCATGATTGATACGGCGCCCATAGGCCTGGTTTCCGACGCAATACCACTTATCCGCATGAGTGACATCAATGTATTTGTTATCCGCTCCGGGAAATCGAAATTTTATGCAGCTACAGTTCCCCAAAGGATAGCGCAGGAATATAACCTGGATAACACGGTGATTATTTTAAATGCTTATGCCGAAGATCTTTTACATTCCAGGTATTATACCACTAAGTTCACCGGCGAAAATTATGGTACACGATATTATTATTATTCCGATTATTCGGGGTACGAAAGTTCAGGATACTATCTCGACTCAAATACCAGCAAGTGGTGGCATGTAAAGAAATGGTTTAAAAGATAAACAGGTTTCAAGATGGCGAATACAGGCGCAGATACAGGCAAATGGTACCCTGTTTATACACATCCACGTGCCGAAAAAAAAGCTTTCCAATCATTAATAAATAAAGGTATTGAAGCATATCTCCCTTTGCACAGGCAACTCAAGCGTTGGAGCGACCGTAAAAAATGGGTGGAAGAGCCTTTTATTAAGTCGTATTTATTTGTGCGTATCCGCGAGCACGAACAGGCTGAGGTGTTGATGACGAAAGGCATAGCGCGGTTCATATATTTTTCCGGGAAAATAGCGTCGATGCCTGACCGCCAGATAGAAGAATTGAAACTATTAATGGCCAGCCCGTTTGAATTAGAAATAACAGAAGAGAATTTGCAGCCGGGCGAAAAAATAATTATCAAAGCGGGCCCGCTCAAAGGGATCAGCGGCGAGATCATTTCATACCGGTCGCAAAAACAACTTGTGCTCAGGCTCGAAAGCCTGGGTTGCTCTATTATTGTGAATGTGGCGGCACAATGGATAGAAAGGTTTTAATTTTATGCTTACAAGCGGCATTTTTGGTTAATTTAATACCATCATTTTAGCCAATGTGCTGATAGTTTAAAACTGCTGATAAACAATAAGTTGCAAAAATATTATGTGACTTACCCGGCGAAGCCATGCCCGGTCGATAACAATGTGTAGGATTGCTGGTCAAATAGTTCCTTTTTCTGATCCGCAAGAGATTGCGGGAAAAGTGAGGGTTATGTGCGATGTTTTGAGTCATGGCGGGCCTGATGATGAAGGTATTTTCTCAGATGATGAAAACGGCCTGGTGTTCGGGCACCGCAGACTTTCAATAATCGACCTTAGTGCTAACGGCCATCAGCCAATGGCAGATACCGGGCAAAAGGCCTGGATCACATTTAATGGCGAGATATATAATTATCTCGAACTGAAACATGATCTGCTGGCATTAGGGGCGCACTTTAACTCCACAACGGATACAGAAGTTATTCTGCAAGCTTACCTGCACTGGGGCGAAAACTCGTTTGCAAAATTGCGCGGAATATTTGCGTTTGCACTATATGACAAAGTAAACCTGGTGACTTACCTGGTAAGAGATACTTCAGGTATAAAGCCACTTTATTACTATGCTGATGGTAGCCAGTTGAGCTTCGCTTCTGAAGTTAAGGCATTAAAAAAAGCCGGTATTGCAACGCAGCCGAATACAAACTGGCAGGTACACTTTTTAGCTTTCGGCCATATACCTGAACCTTACACAACCTTGCAAGATGTTTATAGTTTGCCTAAAGGACATTATTTGCGTTTGGATATTAAGAAAGGTACTTATAAAATAGAGCAGTACAATATACAATCGCACGCCGTTTGTGTAACAAATGAGAGAGATGCGCATAATTTAATCAGGAATACGTTAGAAGAATCAATCAAAAGACAATTAATAGCCGATGCACAGATAGGTGTTTTTTTGAGCGGCGGGATAGATTCGAGCCTTATAACCCTGCTTGCTGCACAAGAAAAAAAGGCGCAGCTTAAAACTATTTCCATCCTTTTTAATGAAAAGGATTACGATGAAAGCCGATACCAAAATGTTATATTCGATCAGATTGGGGGCGAAAAATTCACCCACCTTGTTAAGCAACGGGACTTTGAAAACTCTCTGCCCAAAATAATGCAGGACATGGATATGCCCACCACTGATGGCATAAACACATGGTTTATTAGTAAATATGCACACCAGGATGGTTTAAAAGCGGTGTTATCAGGGCTTGGCGCTGATGAGTTGTACGGAGGATATCCATCGTTCAACAGGGTACAGTATCTTAAATATTTAAAAAATATCCCGCCGGCAATACTTTCAGCTGTTATGGCTGTAGTACCAACCAAATATAAAAAGTTAGGTTATATGGCATATGGGCACACTTTAGCCGATTATTTGTCGCTGCGTGGTACGTTTATACCGGCAGAAATTGCCGGCATACTTGATATAAATATAACGGAAGTTGTAAAGATATTATTTGAAGATGCTCCCCGCGTCAGCGGTCACCAATATGATGAAGAATATGCCGGCTGGATGGAAAGTAACCTATATATGCAAAACCAATTATTGAGGGATACTGATGTGATGAGTATGAGCCATGGGCTGGAGGTGCGGGTGCCGTTTTTAGATGAAGATTTTATCAATGCTACAATGAGCATATCTCCTCAAATACGATTTAATAGATCACAGGGCAAAAAATTGCTTATAGATACCTTTAAAGACATTTTACCCGAAGCTGTTTGGAACAGGCCAAAAATGGGCTTTACTTTTCCGCTTCAACAATGGATGCGGCAATTTTCCGGGATCAGTGATTACCATTTATACAGCGGCAAAACGGCACAGGATATTATAAGAAAATTTAACAACAACCAGGTGCACTGGTCAAAAGCATTTGCGCTGTACCAACTGCAACAACATGCGTAAAAAGATACTGCTATTTACGCTTCAAACATTTAGTACTACCGGCGGCATCCAAAAAATGACCCGTACGCTCGGATATTCCTTAAACCAGCTATGTGACGAAAATAACTGGGATTTTAAAATGCTCTCAGCATATGATTCCGATATCGACCTGATGGAGCAATATGTGCCGGAAAAAAACTTTAAAGGGTACGGTGCAAACAGGATTGCCTTTGTAATAAAAGCCTTAAAGGAAGCAGCAAAAGCCGATATTATTATACTCAGCCATATTAATTTGGCTATAGTTGGTATATTGACAAAGTTCATAAACCCGAAGTGTAAAGTGTACCTCGTAGCGCATGGCATTGAGGTTTGGCGGCCGTTAAGTTTCTGGCAGAAAAAGCTGCTTCAACGCGTTGACAAAGTGATCTGCGTAAGCAATTTCACACAGGAGCAGATGTTTCAGTTACATAATGTCCCAAGCGTTAAATGTACTATTCTTAACAATGCTATTGATCCGTTTATGCAACTCCCGTCACGGTTTGAAAAACCTGCTCATTTCTTAAATAAATATAATATAACCAATAATGATCCCATAATATTTACTTTGACGCGACTGGCTGCAACTGAACAATACAAAGGCCACGACCAGGTTATAAAAGTAATAAGCAGGTTAAAAGAGAAGTTCCCTACCATTAAATATATTCTTGCGGGCCAATATGACGACGACGAAGAAGTGCGGATAAGGGAACTAATAGCCGATAATGATGTATCGCAGCAAGTTATCTTAACCGGGTTTATTAATGAAAAAGACCTCCCGGATTATTTTTTATTGGCGGATGTATTTGTACTGCCAAGTAAAAAAGAAGGATTTGGAATAGTATTTATTGAAGCCCTCGCCTGTGGTTTACCGGTAATTTGCGGTAATGCCGATGGAAGCATAGATGCCATACGTAACGGCGAATTGGGGCAGGCGATTGATGTAACCGACCTTAACGCTTTGGAAGACGCAATAACAACAGTGCTCCAGGAACCACTAACACAGCAAAAACGCGCATACCTTCAAAAAGCATGTGTAAAATATTTTAATGAACAGGATTATCGTAAACAGTTGGAGCAATTGTTAATTATATAATCAAGAAAGCAGGCTATTGAAAAAAACGATATTGCTTGATTACCAGATTTTTAGAAAGCAGGAATTTGGCGGTATATCCAGGTATTTTGCTGAATTAATATGCGGTATTAATAAGCAACCCGGTTATCGGGCTTTACCTGGAAAATTTTATTCAAACAATATCTATTTGCATCATCCCGGCCTAACAAGCCATAATAAATTCGGAACGGGCCCAACTTCCGGGTACAAACGGATTTTTGAAAAAATGCTGCTGAAATTGGAGAACTACAAATTGCGCATTATGCTAAAAAAAGGCAACTTCAGTGTTTTTCATCCCACTTATTATGATACTTATTTTCTGAAATATCTTCCGCCAAATAAATCGCTGGTGATAACAGTGCATGACATGACCCACGAAAACTATTATGATAATCTGCATGAGTATTTAAGCGAAGAAAGCAAGCATAAGTTAGCACTAATAGAGCGGGCAGATCATATAATTGCCGTTTCAAATTATACCCAATCACAAATTCTTAAACATTTTCCGGATCTCAGCCCGGATAAAATATCTGTGATTTATCACGGCCCCAATATTAAACCGGATATACGATCAGTAAAGCCTGGTAACCTTCCGGGTAATTATTTACTTTTTGTAGGCGTAAAAAAACATTATAAAAACTTCTTTTGGCTGGCAGAAGCCTTGAAAGATTATCTTAGGGAAAATAATCTCATACTACTTTGTGCAGGAAGCATTGATTTTGATGTTTTTGAGCAAAAGTTTTTATCACGATTGGAATTAAAAGGACACGTTAAGTATATTCCGATAAACTCTGAAGAAGAATTAGCTGCGATATATGAAAATGCGATATGTTTCATATTTCCTTCCCTTGAAGAAGGTTTTGGTATGCCAATATTAGAAGCATTTGCATGCAGTTGTCCCGTGATATTGTCAAACAGCAGTGCTTTCCCCGAAATTGCCGGGGATGCAGCCGTATATTTTGAACCTGGAGATAAGGAAGAGTTGATACGACAAATTGAAATAATCTGCGGGAATAATACCGCAAAACAAGAGCTGATAAATAAAGGCCGGGAGCGGTTAAAGCTATTTAGCTGGGCAAAAACAGTAGATGAACACATTAAAATATACGATAAGCTATCAGCATGACGGAAACCGGCAAAGAACACTGGGATATAGAAATAACACCGGACCATAAGCTATTCGACCTGAAACTTCGGGATATGTGGCATTATCGCGATCTGCTCATCCTTTTAGTACGACGGGATTTTGTGTCGTTTTATAAGCAGACCATTTTAGGCCCTGTATGGTTTTTTGTGCAGCCGATAATTACCATTATTATCTACAATTTTGTTTTTAATAACCTGGCAAACATAAAAACGGGCCAGGTTCCGGCACCCTTATTTTACCTTGCAGGTATCATCATCTGGAACTACTTTTCGGATTGCCTTACTAAAACCTCTACTGTATTCAAGGACAATGCAGGGGTTTTGGGTAAAGTTTACTTTCCCCGGCTGATTATGCCGTTGAGTATTGTGTTATCGAACCTCATACGTTTTGGGGTGCAATTTGTGCTGTTCATTATATTAATTATTATAGTCCGCATAAGAGGCGCGGTGCTTATACCTAACCTGGCGCTTTTGCTGTTCCCGATATTGGTTATTATTATTGCCTTGCTTGGCTTGGGTTTGGGTATGATAATCTCGGCAGTTACCACAAAATATCGCGATGTAGCATTTTTAGTAAACTTTGGTGTGCCGCTGCTGATGTACACCACTACGGTGATTTATCCTTTATCCGAAGCGGTAAAGAGATATCCCCGATACAGTTGGGTAGTAAAATATAACCCGGTAACTCCCATTATAGAAACTTTCCGCTATGGTTTTTTCGGGAAGGGAGATTTCAGCTGGGGCTTGTTTGGTTATAGTTGCGGGATTACAGCCGTTATATTATTGCTGGGCATAATAATATTTAATAAGGTGGAACGGACATTTGTTGATACGGTTTAATGGGCGCGGCAATAAAAGTTGAAAACCTCTCAAAAGCCTACCAGTTAGGCGATTTTGGAACGGGTACGCTATCACGTGATTTTGAGCGCTTTTGGGCGAGGGTACGCGGTAGGGAAGACCCATTTTTAAAGATAGGCGAAGTAAACGACCGCACCACAAAGGGCGAAAGCGATGTAGTATGGAGCCTGAAGGATATAAACTTTGAAATAGAACAGGGCGATGCGGTAGGTATTATCGGCCGCAATGGCGCAGGCAAGAGTACTTTGTTGAAAATATTAAGCCGGGTAACTTCACCTACAACCGGGTCTGTGAAAATGAAAGGCAGGATTGCCAGTTTGCTTGAAGTGGGCACAGGGTTTCACCCGGAATTGACGGGCAGGGAAAATATATACTTGAATGGCGCTATCCTGGGTATGCGTAAAAAGGAAATAACCCGGAAATTCGACGAAATAGTCGATTTTTCAGGCGTCGAGCGTTATATTGATACGCCGGTTAAGCGGTATTCGTCGGGTATGTATGTTCGTTTGGCATTTGCGGTGGCCGCATACCTGGAATCGGAGATATTAATTGTAGATGAAGTACTAGCCGTAGGTGATGCCGAATTTCAAAGGAAATGCCTTGGAAAAATGGGCGATGTGAGCAAAGGGGAAGGCCGGACGGTTTTGTTCGTTAGTCACAACATGGATGCAGTGTCCGGTCTTTGCAATAAAGGTATACTATTAAATAATGGATATCTAAACCAGTTTGAAACTATTAATACTTGTATTCAACACTATAGAAAAGCATTTACCAGTGAAATTAACAATATTTGGATAAACGATAATACCGACAATGCACAATGTATAAAGGAAGTGCGTATAAACGTTAAGGGCGAGCAACCCTTGCTTGTGCTGGATGTGAAGTTTACAACTTCTTCAACAATAAAAGCTCCTATGGCATTTGTGGCTTTCGATTTAAAAAATGGAATCGGAACAACAATTATGCAAGCAATACCAAGTTTAAATCCATTTATACCCTTTGATTTAACTGAAAACTCATTTTGTGCGGAGATTGAATTAAACGGACTGATACCGGATACCTACACGCTGTCTGTTTGGATTGGCCCGCATAATACGGAAACTTATGACTGGCAAGAAAATATACTTTCTTTTGAAATAATTAATTCTCCAACATTAAACAGAACATTTCCACATAATTATAACAATGGCTTTATTGTCCCCCCTTCTAAATTATTATAACTTTAGCGTTGATGAAATCTGTAATTAAATTTTTTTTGGATACCATGGGATATGAATTGACAAAAAAAAATATCCCATCAAAAACAAATGTTGCACTAAAAAAAATATTCCTAAAGTATCAATCTTACTCTATGCTGCCAGAGAATATATATATAGACAATTTGATGTTAATTGAGCAAGCTTCAAAAATAGAAGGTGACGTATGTGAATGTGGTGTGTGGAAAGGTGGTATGATTGCCGGTATTGCCGAATTGTTGGGCAAAGGAAGAAGTTATTATTTGTTTGATAGCTTTGAAGGGTTACCGGCAGCTAAAGAAATAGATGGAACAGATGCATTGATGTGGCAAAAAAACAAAGAAGGTGCAACCTATTATAATAATTGCAGTGCCGAGGAGTACTATGCCCAAAAAGCAATGGATTTAACAAAGACCGATTATTATATCAAAAAAGGCTGGTTTAATGAAACATTGCCTTTATATAAAAATAATACACCCATTGCAATATTGCGACTGGATGGAGATTGGTACGACTCAACCTTTGATTGTTTAAAGTATTTATACCCATTTGTCAATAATAATGGGATTATAATATTGGATGATTATTATGCCTGGGAGGGATGCAGCAGAGCGCTTCATGATTATTTATCGTCAATCAATTCTGTAAGCCGGATCCATAAAACTGTAGCAGGTACTGCTTATGTTATAAAAAAAGACAAGTATGGGAATTAATTATATTCATACTGAAACTATACATAATTCTAAAGCTGCCGAAGAGGTTTTACCTTATTTATTTAATTTGATAAAACCCCATAGGGTTATAGATTTTGGGTGCGGAACTGGCAGCTGGTTAAAAATAGCAAAACAATTAGGTGCAAAAAAGATACTTGGAATTGATGGGGTACATGTTAATAAAGAGATGCTTTGTATTAATGAAGGTGAATTTTTACAACACAATTTAACTTTACCACTTACTATTGAAGGCAGGTACGATTTGGCAATGTGCCTGGAGGTTGTTGAACATCTCCCCGAAGAGGCTGCTGACAATGCTATAAGTTTAATAACTGCCAGCGCCGATATTTTATTATTCTCTGCTGCTATACCGGGGCAGGGAGGACAATTTCATTTAAATGAGCAATGGCCTGATTATTGGCAAAATAAATTAAAGGCGCATGGCTTTTTGCCTTGCGATAACCTGCGGCAGAAATTTTGGGATAATGATAATGTTGAATGGTGGTACAAGCAAAACATGGTATTATATGTTAAACCAGGCATTGCGTCAAAATTAAATTTAGAAATTACCAAAGATTTGCCTGTATATATTCACCCGTACCTTCTTAATGATAAACTGCAAAAGTTACATATTGCCGAAGAGCACATAAATTACCTGGAGGATATCATAAATAAAGAAATTACTAAACCAAAATTCTTTCCATCTTTAAAAAGGCTAATTAAGTCTGTAACAGGATAATGGAACCTGGGAACGGAATTTCAGTAATTATATGTTGTTACAATAGTTCCTTACGTTTGCCTCAAACTTTAAAACATTTAGCATTGCAGCAGGTGCCAAAAGAAATTGGTTGGGAAATTATTGTAGTAAATAATGCATCTGCCGACAATACCGCCGATGTAGCAAAAAATGAGTGGCTGAAATATAATTTACGGGATATAATTTTAAAAATTGAAGATGAACCCAAGCCTGGACTTAGCAATGCGAGGGAAAAAGGCATACAATCTTCAAAATATGATTATATAATATTTTGTGATGATGATAACTGGCTTGATGAAAACTACCTGGTAACTGCATATAATATCATATCTAAAAATTCTAAAATAGCAGCTTTGGGTGGTCAAAGTACAGCAACTTCAACTAATGATTTTCCGGGTTGGTTTGAATCGTCAAAACACGACTATGCAGTAGGGCAACAAGCAGCTGAATCTGGTGATGTAACCTGGCGCCAATTTTTATGGGGTAGTGGTATTACTATACGAAAGGATGTTTACAAAAGCGCCTTTTTAAATTTCCCCTCCTTACTTACCGGTAGAAAAGGCAAGGAATTAAGCTCTGGCGAAGATTCTGAGATGTGTATACGTTTTATATTGATGGGTTACAGGCTTTATTACTCGGAGCAGCTTAAATTCACGCATTTTATTGCCCAAGAGCGGTTAAACATAACTTATTATGATAACATGGTGAAGGGTTTTGTTAAGGCCTATGAAACATTAAGCCTTTACAGGAAATTTATTGATGCACGGGAAATGGGATTGATAAGAAAATACAGTTCATTTTTAAAATCGGTTTTAAAAATGTTTATTATCAGCACAACCCATGTTAAAAGATGGAATGTATATATTGAAAATCTAAACATCTATATTATATCAGGACTTCAATTTAAAACGCTGGATAAGGAAATTGTAAACATAAAACGACTAACCACAAATTGAACGTTAACGAGGATATAAAAATTTCTATAATTATTCCCACATTTAATTCCTCGCAAACCTTAAAAGAATGTTTAGATAGCATAGTTGGGCAAGATTATAAAAATTTTGAGGTATGGCTTATTGACAACGTTTCTACCGATACCACGCCAGGGATAATAGCAAATTATGAACTAAACTATTCAAATATTCATTATATTTCTGAAAAAGACAAAGGCATTTATGATGCCATGAACAAAGGTATAGAACTTGCCAGGGGCGAATGGATATATTTCATGGGCAGCGATGACACATTGATTAATAATGATGTATTATCATCTATAGCAAACCAGGCTGGCATTAGTGATGCTGAGGTAATTTATGGCAATGTGATTATGCGAGGGAAAAATCAGTGGAATGTTGAAAATAGAATTTTTGACGGTGAATATAATACCGAAAAATTGATTGCCCGCAATATATGTCACCAGGCGATATTTTATAGGAAATCTGTATTTGATAAAAACGGCCGGTTCAATTTAAAATATGTTACAGCTGCCGATTTTGATTTTAATTTGAGATGTTACGCAAATTCTAAATTTTCTTATGTCAATTTAATTATTGCAAATTTCTTCACCGGAGGCAAAAGCACACTTATACGGGACACGGAATTTTTTAAAGATAAGGGGGGCTTATTATTAAAGTATTTTGGTGTTAAAATATTTACGAAGCCATTTATTACGTCAAGGTTTTATTTAAAACAAGCCGCTTTGTTGTCCACATCGCCTCTCAATTGGTATCAACGCTTATTCTGTTTAGCCGCATATACAAAACTGAAAATTCAGAGCATTTATAATTGATGAGCACGATATATAAGCATGCTCACTTTTTACCTGACGCATTCGGGCATGGCGGCAGCAAACGAACGGCCCAAATAAACGAGTTGTTGGCCGATGCCGGATTACCTTTTAATGATGCTGATTTCGGTTTTGCTGAAAAATCAACAAATAAAGCCGCGCTCTTATTAAAAGGCGCCAGGCATCAGAAAAAGATAGGCGGCGATTTAAAACGTACTTATGCTATTGGCAGGTACAGGCAATTATTCGAATCCTTTGTAAAAAAAAACAAGCCGGGGCTGTTTATCTGGGAATCGACAACTGAATATTTCCTGCTGTTAGCTGAAATACTTCATAATCACAATATTCCACTGATCGGCCTTCCGCATAACCTGGAATCATTGGTGCCGGGTGCTGCGAGCGTATTGTCAAACAAAACATCACCTGACTGGATGTTTGAAGAAGTCAAATACCTGAAATACTGCCAAAAGGTGTTCACAATTTCACGCGAAGAGGCCTGGCTGCTTTCTGTTATGGGTGTAAATGCTTCGTATTTACCTTATTATCCGGCTCGCGAAGCTGAAAAGTTTTTACTTGATATAAGAAGTGAAAGAGAACTGCATAAAAAATTAGCACCCAATAAAGATTTGCTGTTATTAGGTACCTTTTATAATAACCCAACTGCCGAAGGGTATATCGAACTGATAGGGCAGCTTAAAAGTTATAAGAATATAACCCTGCATGTCGCCGGTTACGGATCGGAAAGAATTAAAGATATATTTAGTGAAAGTAATGTACATATCTATGGCAGTGTAACCCCATCCGAATTAAAAAAGCTTATTATAAAATGTGATTGTGCACTCATCCGGCAACAATCTACCGGCGGGGCGCTTACGCGTATCCCGGAGTTATTAATAGCAGGTATTCCGGTTATAGCAAATGTGCATGCTGCAAGGAGTTATTTTGATTTAAAAGGCTTAAAGGTTTACTACTCATACCCCGAGCTCTTGGATATGCTGAACGATGAGAGCTATGAAATGCCACCTGCCCCGGAACGCCCGGTTGAGCTTAAGCTGTTCATGGATTACGTCGGCACGGAAAATAAAAAACGGCTGTCACCAGAATTAAAAACTAATTGAAACTACCTGATTTAAATAAATACCTGGCTAACTTTATAAAACAAGGGGTAAATTATCCGCTCCCGGTTGTTGAAGCAAAAGGGGATGGGCTGTTGAAACATTTACCGGCAGCCGATATAAATAAACCGGACTGGCCCTGGACGGAGGAAACCAATCCGGGCTTATATAATACCTCAATCGATTGGCCAAAACTTACCATCGTTACACCGTCATACAACCAGGGGGCTTTTATTGAACAAACCATTCGCTCAGTATTATTGCAGAATTATCCCAATCTTGAGTATATCATTATTGATGGCGGCAGTACAGATAACACTGTCGATATTATTAAAAAATACTCCCCATGGATAAGTTACTGGCGCAGTGAACAAGACAACGGGCAGGGCCACGCCATCAATTTAGGGTTCAGTTTAGCATCTGGAGAATATCGCGGCTGGATAAACAGCGATGATTATTATTTAAAAGCTGTTTTTCATCTCGTAATTACAAAATTCCTGTCGGCTAAAGTGGATTTTGTTTATGGTTATGGATATAATTATCATGTTCAGGAAGATAAGTTTGAACCGGTAAAAACCGACCCGTTTTTGGATTGTTTTATCAGGATACCATCGCTGATACAACCATCGTGCTTTTGGAGTACCCCGGTACACCAGCCTATATGGGAGGATTTACATTGTGCATTGGATTATGAACTTTGGCTGAGACTAGTAAAAGGGAATAAACGGCATCGCATAAAAGAACCGTTAAGCGTAGCTAATGTTCATGCCGAAGCCAAAACATCTGATCCGAAAATGAAAGAAAAATGGTTGGCAGACCATTATCTGATTTGTGATGATAATGTTCATGGGCCCGTTCATAATTGGGATAAGATTGTATTTATAAATAGGGTCCGTAAAAAGCTATACAAATGGCTGCACTTAAGTTAAAAAAATTGTTAGGTTGATATGGTCGGTGTAACGATTGAGTGCCGCTTGGGCAACCAGCTTTTTCAGTACGCATTTATTAAAGCTTTGTCGGAAGAATTGCATACATCTTTTTTTTTAAATGAAAGATTTGAGAGGTTTATCGCGGCTGATTATTTTGATGTGAAAGGATATAATCCATTAAAAAATCCTATACAACGGCTTTATTTTAAACTTTCAAGTGGTAATATATTTAAGAACTTACAAAATACGGAGATTGATAGTGATTATCAACTTGCGCTAAATGTGTTGGAAGACAACAAAATATATCGCGGATATTTTCAATCGGAATTGTTTTTTAAAAGCATCGCAGATAAAATCGCAAATTATATTCATATAAAAAACAAATTCAAACAAAGGTTTCAGGCCATGTACCAGCAGTTGTTTGCTGAGTATTATGTTATTGCCGTACATATCAGGCGGGGTGATTATTTGAATTTAAACGAATGGTGGGTGGAGAAGTTTGGCAGTTCTGACTTGTCGTTACCTGTTGGTTATTATTTAAAGTGCCTTAAAGAAATACCTAAAAAAGACAAATACAAGATAATTTTTGTGAGTGATGATATGGATTTTGTACGTACGGCATTTTCAGATGTGGAAAACGCCCTGTTTGCAAATAACGACATGATCACTGATTTTCAAATAATAATGAATGCAGATGCATGTATTATTTCAAATAGTTCATTTGCATGGTGGGCAGCATACTTAAACAGCAAAAAGGATAAGAAAATATACTGCCCGGAACACTGGCTTGGTTTTAAAATTAAGCGTGAATACCCTGAGAATATAATCCCCGGGGAATGGATAAAGGTAAATGTCACCCAGGGCTGATCTTTTTTTGCGCCGGCTAATGGATCGTTATCAACAAACCGATAAATAAATAAACCTTGAAAAAGCTGGTCAAAAAATTATTCGCGATTTTTTCTCTGAAAGTAACCCGCGTAAACGAGTTACACGATTTCGGCCTTTACAAAAACAGGTTTGAACGTATAAAAAATAGCGAAAACCTGTACCTGAAAGATTTTGACCTTGTTATTAACCCCCAAAAGCATCGTTATGTTTTGCAGGGCATCAGGTTCATGAACACACTTAGAACCAGGTATAATGCCCGCTTTTTCTTTGATAAAGAAGATTTGCTGATTGCGGCTATTAACGGGATAAACTATAATATCCAAACATTTGAAGAGTTGTTCATTCTAAATGAAATATTTAATAACATGGTTTATAATTTCATTACCCCGAAAGAATTTGCCGTTATTGATATTGGTATGAACGTAGGCTTTACATCGTTATATTTGGCTAAGAACACCAATTGCAGGGCCACATACTCCTTTGAACCGTTTAAAGCCACTTTTGAGCAGGCATTATTCAATATAGCCTTAAACCCGGAGTTTGCGGGTAAAATTAATGCGTTTAACTACGGGCTTGGTAACGAAAAGCGAAAAATTGAAATAGATTACGACGTAAGTATAAAGGGTAATATGGGTATCAATGGCATACCAGATTACTTAGTTGGCCAGGCCCTGCAAATTGTAAAGGATGAGATCGATATTCGCAATGCCGCAGAAATATTGCAGCCAATAATTGCAACTATCAAAGCTCAAAAACTTGATATACTGTTAAAGGTAGATTGTGAAGGTTCGGAGTACGAAATATTCGATTCGTTAAATCAATCGCAATTATTAAGGCAGTTTAATGCTATTGCAATGGAATGGCATGTCAATGGCCCCGACTTACTGATTTCCCACCTGAAACAAGCCGGCTACAGCATTTTTTCATTTAATCCGGCTGATTCCGGGGCGGGTATGATCTATGCGGTTAAACAATAATTTATTTTGCCTGGCAAACTAACTTATTCATTGTTAGTACCCTGTTATAATGCGGCTGCATACACAGACGGGTTTATTAAACACATATCGGAGTTAAATAAGCCTTTTGATGAAGTGATTTTTTATGATGATGCCAGTAATGATACTACAGTACAGATTTTAACAGATGCCGGCTTTGATGTTATACAGGGCAAAATCAACAAAGGGCCTGGCTATGCCCGAAACCGGTTGGCGGAAAAAGCTAAAAGTGGGTACATACATTTTCATGATATAGATGATGAATTTAACCCCGCATTTTTAAACCTGGTTAATCATAAAATAAATAATGCTGAACCAGATGTCGTTTTTGGCAATGCCGACTGGATAGACGCTGTTACCAGGGATAAAATTATTCAGTGGCGTTACAGCGCAGGCGAGGTGGAGGAAAATGCTCTTTCGTATTTTGTTTCACATCCATTAGGTGTAATCAATACCGTGTATAAAAGAGAAGCATTTTTAAGCGTTGGAGGTTTCGATGAAAACATTAAATGCTGGGAAGATGCCGACCTGCATGTAAAATTGGCAGCAGCAGGTTGTTCTTTTACATTTATAAATGAGGTTTTAGCCTATTCTTTAAGACACAGTAATGGTATCAGTAAAGATCAGTTATGGTGCTGGGGCTGTAGGCTTAAATTTATTGAACGCTATTTAACCGAATACCCGCAGTTAAATAAAACTGTGTTCGAACTTGAATTAAAAAAGGTACAAAATGCCTTTGTTATAACAGGCGAATTTAAACAGTTGAGCCGGATAATCAGGTTGAAAAAAAAATACCGGCTGGCCTTAAATACCAATAAAATAGCTGTACTTTATTACCTTAATAAGCTGTTTTCGTCGTCCTTTATATTAAGAATGTTAAGGTTAAAAATGTCGGGGCACTTGAGATGAATTCGTTGAAAAACCGGCTTAAAAAAATATATGTTATTTTTTTTACCCGCCGTCCGTTTAAGATCAGGTCATTTGAAAAATTATATGCTAAAAAGGCAGGAGCGCCCCTTGATGTGCCCGAATCACTTTCGGGTATATTGCATACAGAGCAAGGCGCCATGCTTTTTTATTCCAAGCCACCGGTATGCATTAATGGCGAGGTAAATTACAGGCTCATTGATAAGGAAAAAAGATACCTGCCAACAGGTTTATTCCGGGAGCCCGAAAGATGTATATATAGTGTATCAAAAGGCTGCCTGATTGGCCCCTTAGGATTGTGTTATGACGAAAGCCACAGGGCATTTATTGATGAATCTGCCAAAGAATGGACCTTAAACCTTAAATATTCTCCTTACACCAATATGATGCATTATCCGGCAAAGGAATATTTGAGCGGCATTTCATTATCATGTTTAACCAATAGCGCCGAAGCGGGTTTTTATCATTTTTTAATTGAGGCCATGATTAAGATATATTATTGTGGGCCAATGCTATCGCTGGCTGACCATATTTTATTTAATGGCCCCGCTACTGAATGGAAAATCAAATGGCTAAGGCATGCCGGTGTGGACATAGATAAAATAAAATGGGTAAGCAACACCAGCCATTATGAGTGCGAACAGCTGATCTTTACAAGCAGGTTAATCAGTGACCAACAAATCAGTAATTGGTGTATTAATGCGTTAAAAAATTTATTTGGTATTAGCCTGCCCGATATAGACACCATTAAGACAAAAAAAATACTTTGGATAAGCAGGAATGGATTAAAAGAGCGCGACCTGCAATGGGAAAACGAAATATTAGCTACATACCCCGAAATAGAAGCTATTGACTTGTCTGAACTTGACGTGAGCAGCACCATAAATAAATTTCAATCTGCCTCACATGTTATCGGGCCGCACGGTGCGGGGTTAAGTAACGTATATTTATGCTGCCCTGGGGCTAAAATATTAGAAATTTACCCTCAATCAGTTACTTTCCAGCCCTGTTATCAAAGAATGGCCGAATTATGCAGACTTGAACATTACATAATGTACCTTGATTTTAAAAATAAAGAAAACCCCGAAATAGGGATAAATGCTTTTACAAATGCGTTTATAAAGTTCAGATGTTAAACCACATTCTTTATAAACCGGAAGTTGAGTAATTCGGACGAAAAACTTACTAATGACTCAAATAGCAAACATGCTTTTTTTGACAAAAAACTGGATGGGTTGAGGGCAATTTGCGCTTTAACGGTCGCGTTGGGGCATGTTTTCTATTTCCGGTTTTTTTCGGCAGGCGGTACAGCGTACAACTACATACAGTTTTCCCGCGAAGCGGTATTGATCTTTTTTATTATCTCAGGGTATGTTATAGGGCTACACCACATTCAAACACCTTTTAATTATAACAATGCGGTCATCTATTTTAAAAAACGTTTGGTACGTTTATATCCAATATATCTTTTAGCCTTAATTATATCTTTTGCAATAATCTTCCCGGTTGGTTTTTCTTTGCACCAATTTATAGGACACTTATTTTTTACGCAGGAATTTTTGGTAAAAACTGTTTCTACCAACCAGGCGCTATGGTCACTTAGTTATGAGGCGGTTTATTATATATTGTTTTTAGGCTTATGGATAACCAATAAACATAACATTTATATATGCTTATTTTTATCTGTTGCCATTTCAATATATGTAATTTTTAGCGGCCACGATATTGCCATTTTTGGATCGGTATTAATCGGCTGGATTTTTTGGATGGCAGGTTTGTATATCTCACAGCAGCCAATAGCAGCGTCGCAATCAGGCAGTAAAAGAGTTCTTAGCCCCCTTATCAGCTACTTTGCCGTTTTATTGGCTACGAATAATTTAGATACGCGGGGGCTGGTATTAAGGTCACTACATCTCAACCTTAGTCACATTTATAAAATCGATTTTGGCGACCTGGTATTTTTACCCGTTTGCGCGTTAATTGTAATTGATGTCACTAACAGATCGGTCAAATTTAAAAACTACCTGAAGATAGTAGTTTATGCCATACCGGCCTTGCATATTTTAACATTGGTGTATTTCAAACATCCCATTTATACAAATTTATCGTGGGAATTCGGCGCATTTTATTTTGCATTAGCTATTCTTATGTTGCCGGTAAAAATTAACCCCAGGTGGTTGGAAAAATTGAGTTATCCGGGTAAAATCTCATATGCTGTTTACGTTTTTCACCTGCCAATAGCAATTATTGTTGATGTTTTTCTCGGTAAATATCTGTCCGGCATGCAATTTTTTGTAGCAGGATTCATAACATGGGCGGTTGTAACCATAGCATTATCTGTTTTTACAGAAAATATATTACAGCCACACATTAAAAATTATTTTTTCCACAAGCGCAAGGCTTTACAAAATTGAACATTGAGCTATTTTACCCGGAACAGTGATAAATGCTTTTGTTAATGCATTTATAGAATTTATATGCTAAAGGTAATATCCGCATTTTATAAATTTATATTCCGATTGCGGGGGATCAATATAAAGTCGAATGTATTGATCAGGCCATATTGTTTTATCAACAGGGGCTATTTGAATGGTAGAAAAGGTGAAGTTATTATTGAAGATAAGTGCGAAATATCTCAAGGTGTTATACTAAAAGCATATGGCGGCGAAATCAGGATAAATACAAACACATTTTTGGGCGAGTATGTTATTATTTATGGCCATGGCGGCGTTGAGATAGGTGAAAATACATTAATTGCTATGCACACTTGTATTGTAAGTTCAAATCATACAGTGCCCGGGCAGGATACATTTATACGGTCAGAACCCGATATTCTTTTACCTGTTAAAATCGGTAACGATGTTTGGATCGGGGCGGGCGCGAAAGTTTTAGGTGGCGTAACCATAGGCGATGGTTGTGTTGTAGGGGCCGGGGCGGTGGTTACAAAAGACCTGCCGCCATACGCCATGGCTGTTGGTGTGCCGGCAAAAGTTACGGGTTACCGAAAAAAATGAACGGGTTTATTTCGGTAATTATTCCAACCTATAATCCTGGTATTAACCGGCTAAATCAAACGCTTGACGGGCTTAAAACACAAATTATCGGGAATGATCTTTGGGAATTGATCATCGTTGATAATAATTCATCAACAGGTACACTAAATGACATTGATTTAAGTTGGAGCACGAATCATAAAATGGTTTTAGAACCTCAACAAGGTTTAACCCATGCACGTTTGAAGGGTTTTGCCGAAGCGAAAGGCGACATAATTGTTATGGTTGATGATGACAATGTACTTGGCAACAGTTATTTAGCTAATATTTTGGCCATTTTTAATGACTACCCTGATCTGGGCGCGGCGGGTGGAAAATCAATCCCGGTTTTTGAAGCAGTCCCCCCGGCGTGGATCAAAGCATTTTACGGCAGCCTGGCACTCAGAGATTTAGGCGGTGAAATTTTAATAGACGAGTGGAATAACCATTATCCAAGCTCTGCACCTATCGGCGCAGGAATGGCTATCAGGAAAGCAGCTCTTAAAAATTATCTAACAAAAGCCGCTTCGGGCCAGGACCTCGCCGGTGATAGAACAGGGAGCAATTTAAGCTCCGGTGGCGACAATGATATTGTCCTGGAGATATTGAAAAGCGGCTGGAAAGTCGGTTATTTCCCTTCGTTAAATTTGCAGCACCTGGTACCTGCGGGCAGATTAAAAGTTACCTATCTTTCGAAATTGGTAAGACAAACCAATACTTCATGGGTTAAATTGTTACAAAGTCATGGCATCAATCCCTGGGCTAAAATAAGCAGGTGGACTGTTCCGCTTCGGAAGTTAAAAGCCTGGTTCAGCTATAAAGCCTGGAAAGGCGAAGTAAATTACATCAAATGGCAGGGCGCCTGCGGTACTTTTGAGGGTTTAAGTGATATGAAAAAATAAATACATCCTTTGATACAAAAGTTCATCGATTTCTGCTATCGTCATCCGCGTTCCGAAATAAAAAAATACAAACGGTTCGGCGGTTATTTGAGCTACCGACGCATGGTGCAAAGCCGCGAATCAATGGAGCAGGCATCTGTTAGTTTACCGCCCGTTATTTCATATCACGATGGCTTGCCCATTTATTTTTTAACAGGCAAAAACTATTTATATCAAACGCTTTTTTGCATACAATCGTTAGCAAAAGTCAGTTCGGAAAAATTCAATTTTATTTTGGTTGATGATGGTAGTTTTGATGATAAGTTGATAGATCGTATAAAAAAACAGCTTCCCGAAGCAACAATAATCAAAAAAGAAAATATAACAAGTCGTTTAAATGACATACTGCCTGAAAGTTCTTACCCAATTCTAAACCAAAAAAGAAAAGTATACGCCCATATAAAAAAACTGACTGATATACATTGCCTGCCGGGAAATGCCTGGAAACTGGTATTGGATTCGGATATGTTGTTTTGGGATGAGCCTAAAGAGATTGTTGAATGGCTTAAAGCACCCGGCACACCTCTGCATATGATCGATTGCGATAATGCGTATGGATATTCTATACCGTTTATGGAAGATATTTGTACTACAGCTATCAAAATGCGCATCAACGTAGGGACGATAGGTTTAAACAGCACCCAAATATATTGGGATAAAGTTGAATACTGGATCGGTGCTTTGGAAAATAACCATGGTACATCTTATTATCTCGAACAGGCGTTGACGGCTATGCTTATAGGCGATAAACAAACAGTGGCCCTTGATGCTAACGAGTATATTGTTAACCCGGATAAGCATTCGCGAGGTAAATTACATCATTACGTAGACCTCTCGAAAGCGCTTTATTTTAATGAGATGTGGCAGAAACTAGTTTAAATCTCCCATTAGTATCCATTTGCATGCCTGCTTATAACGCAGGGAAATATATAGCAGAAGCCGTTAAGTCTGTCCTGGGCCAGTCATATAAAAATCTTGAGCTGATTGTCGTAAATGACGGCTCGACAGATGATACAGCTGATCAATTAAAAAAGATTACCGATAGCAGGATCGCAATTTATGAGCAGGCAAATCGCGGACAATCGGCAGCGGCAAATTTTGCATATAGCAAATCGTCCGGCAGTTTGATAAAATTTATGGATGCTGATGATATAATCTCACAAACTTTTATTGAAAAACAGGTTAATCGCATCGGGGCGAAGGATGATATTATCATATCGGCTGCCTGGGGCAGGTTTTATAATGATGATATAAGTACATTTATACTTAGTCCCGAGTCGGTTTGGCGCGATATGGCGCCCCAGGAGTGGTTAATCGCTTCATGGAGAAATGCAAACGCCATGATGCAATGTGCTTTATGGCTTATCCCGCGAAAAATATTGGGTTCATCCGGACTTTGGGATGAAAATATTTCCCTGATAAACGATCTTGATTTTTTTACCCGCGTATTGCTAAACAGCAAACAGGTGTTATTTGAAGAATCAGCCGTTTTATACTATCGGTCGGGCTTGGGCAATAGTTTGTCTGGAACCAAAGATCGGAAGGCCATTTTGTCGGCATTTACATCAATGGATAAGGCAACTAAAAATTTACTGGCGTCCAATTCCGGCATTGAGGCAAAACTGGCTTGTTCAAATACATGGCAGCAGTTTATTTATGACACTTATCCGCAATATCCCGATTTGGTTGCGGTTGCAGAAAAACGTGTAGCTGAACTAGGCGGTTCATCGCTTAAATTCAAATGCGGAGGATTTACCAAAATATTAGTGTCGCTAGCCGGGTGGAAACAGGCTAAACGCGTAAAGAATATGGTGAAATGAACTTTCTATTATCTATAATTCGGCTAAACCTATGTACTTTTTAAACATTCGTCTTGAAAATACTACTTTCTTTTTTGCAGGATAGCGGCGGGGAACCACACCCGATACCACCCTACCGTCATTGGGCTTATTACATGAAAAATGGTATTGCAGAGGCCGGCATGCAGTTGCTGGAAGTACCGGATGTGGATTGGGCAGAGGGATTAATGTATAGTGAAGGATCGGAACAGCTAAAAAAATGGCGCGATGATGTTTGGGAAAAGACGTTAAAGTTTGTTAGGCAAAATTTAAAGAACATAGATATATTTTTAACCTACCTGTATCCGAAGCAAATTGATGAGAATGCCATAAATGAAATAAAGAAACTTGGCATACCATGTGTTAATTTTTATTGCGATAATATACGCGAGTTCAGGTCGGTGCCAAAGCAATTTAAGGCATTTGACCTGGTTTGGGTGCCTGAATATGAGGCCATACCAATGTACCGGAAAGCCGGCACCGCTTTCATAAACCTGCCGATGCCAATGTGGGTTGAGCCGCGATTGAGGAACAGCATTAATCCATTAGAAGAAACGAAAGTATCGTTCATAGGTTCAAAAGATATTTTGCGCGAACATTTGCTAAGCGAAGTGATCGGTCTCGGGTTGGATATCAGTATAAGAGGTAGCGACTGGATGGCAACGAAAAAAGTGGCCCCGATGCTCAAAAATTCTGCTTACAAAAAACTTACCAATCAATTTGCATTCATCAATGAGCATGGCATTAAAGGCTGGCTGATAAAAAATTCCAGGCGTGGAGATTTGCCTCCATCAGCAATAAGCCCGGAACATATATTTCCTAAACCCGGCTTTGATGAATATATCAGCCTCACACAAAACAGCGCCATTACCATCGGTATAAACCGCGTACCCACGTTTAAACAATCCAACACCCATCCGCTCGTTTATTCAAGGCTGAGGGATATAGAAGCACCCATGCTTGGTGCTTGTTATGTTACTGAACATTGTGAAGATGTAGAGAACCTATACGAGTTAGGAAAAGATATTTTGACCTACCAAACGGCCGCCGAACTGGTTGAAAAATGCAACGAACTTTTAAAAGACAAAGTAAAGCGTGATCAGCTGCGCGAAAATGGCCGCAAAAAAGCCTTGTCGGAGCTTTCCATTCCGGCCTTGTTAACAAAACTACAGGTAGCAATATTTAAATGAGCGAAAAAAGGCACCTATACCAGGTTGATTATATCAGGGCCTTTGCATCATTAAGCGTTGCGGTATTCCATCTCGGCGGTAAAGTGCTGCCGGTTTTAAAATATGGCTGGCTTGGGGTTGAAATGTTCTTTGTACTCTCAGGGTTTATTATCTGCAAGGCAATGCCGCGAGATTATTCCCTGAAAATGAGCGGCCGGTTTATTCTTAAACGAATTGTAAGAATAGAACCGCCGTATATCATATCGTTAGTTTTGCTGTTAGTGTTGAATTTTTTAACAGAACCCAATTATCACCCTGGATGGGGCAATGTGCTGCTGCACATCGGTTACCTGAATAATTTCTTTAACAAACCAAACCTCAACCCGGTTTACTGGACGTTAGGTGTCGAGTTTCAGTATTATATCTTTATCGCGCTGTTGTTCCCGCTCATTATCAAAAGCTATGGCAAATGGCTGATAATAATTTTAAGTATTTTACCCCTGTTTTTGCATATCCAGGCGCAAGTGCTCTGGAATTTCTTTCCATTATTTGCCATTGGCATAAGTTGTTTCCTGTTCACATCGGGCAGGATCAGTAAAATACTTTTTATCATTTTTATGTTTTCAACAGGAACTTGTTCATTCCTGCTTTTAGGCTGGCTGGAAACTGCGGTTGGATTGTTCACTGCATTGATTTTATTGATGCCTTTAAAGCGAAACGGCATCATCTCATTCTTTTCAAACATTTCGTTTTCATTATACCTTACACATGATATCGTAGGCAGCCGAATGGTGGTTTATATCGGCACATTATTGCCCAAAACCAATTTATACAAGGGCGGAATATTTATAGCCGGCATTGGCATCAGTATTTTAACCGCCTGGATATTTTACCGGCTTATCGAAAAGCCATTTTTCGACAGGTCGAAGGCAATTAGCTATACACCCGCTGCCGGCGCTAAAACGGCGATGCCTGCTTGAGTACACCTCGAAAAAAGATCTGTATTATTACCCAATCGCATCTTTGCCGTAACCCGCGTGTTTTAAAAGAAGCGCAAACACTATCAGGGGCTGGTTATGAGGTCCATGTTATCAATAGTGTCTATTCAGCAGCGCTAAAAGAACAGGATAACAAATTGATAGACAGCTATTCGATCTGTGTGCACCATGCAGTTGACCTTACCAGGCCTGGTTTTCGTTCGCTTGTTGATAAATTGATATTTAAAACAGCCCGTGGATTGATAAAATACGCTCATATCGAAAGTTCCCTCGCATTAGGCTATGGCTCCTATAAATATTATCAAACGGCGCGATCAATACAGGCTGATTTATATATCTGCCACCAGGAACTGGCAACTTTTATAGGGAATAAGCTGCTGAAGGCCGGCTATAAGGCGGCTTTTGATTTGGAGGATTGGTATTCTGAAGACTTATTGCCAACCGACCGTAAAATGCGACCGGTTAAACTGTTAAAAAAGGCAGAGGCATTTGCATTGCAAAACGGTACTTTTTGTACTACAACATCAAGGGCTTTAGCTGAAAAACTTTCCATTGTTTATTCATCGAAAGCGCCGGAAGTCATCTATAATGTATTTCCCCTACGAAGCGATTTGCTAAATAATAAGAAAGCATTCGTCCATCCTTTAAAACTATTTTGGTTTTCACAAACTATAGGGCCGGGTAGGGGATTGGAAGAGTTTATTGGTTTGATAAACAATTTTCAAATCCCATTGGAATTACACCTGCTTGGGAATATTTCCGATGGCTACCGCGAAAAGCTGAAAGCACTGATGCCTTCTCAGCATCAGATATTTTTTCACGAGCTTGTGCCAGAAAACGAACTGGCATCAAAAATAGCAACATTCGATATCGGATTGGCGTTGGAACTCACTTCACCACCAAGTAGAAATTACACCATCACTAATAAATTTTTCCAATATATACAGGCAGGTTTGCCCGTAATTGTAAGCGAAACGCACGGACAAAAAGAGGCTTTTGTGAAATTTAAACCGGGATTTATACTATTAAATCCGACTACTGAAAGTGAGATTGCTACACTTGATGACTGGTTAAATTCGCCCGCAGAACTGGCTAACGCGAGGGAACGCGCAATTGAAGCTGCCCGTTTTTATAATTGGGAAAACGAAGCAAAAAAACTTATCAGGCTAATAAAAAACGCCCTTGAGCCAGCCGGTTAGCTTACAGATAAACCTTGCGCCCGGCGATTATCCGCATGTCCGGTACCTGCTGCCGCATCAGCTTAAAATTTTGGCTGCACAGGTTGATGAGGTAATTTTGAATGTAGATGCCCAACCCGGAAAAGGCCGTTTTGCGCAGGGATGGGAAAAGTACCGGTTGTTACTTGATGATTTTTTGGCTAATGAGATACAGCCTTTATATAAGGTGAAGATCATCCCCGTTGATTATGCTGAACAAACCCGAGAGCGGGTTGCAGAAATGTTTTTCGGTGAAAAAGATATACCTGCAAAGGATTTCCGTGGTGGCCCTTATTACGCATATTTTTATGGGTTGTATTCAACATCAAATGATTTGGTGTTTCACCTCGATTCGGATATTTTCCTGGGCGGGGCAAGCCAAAAATGGGTAGCTAAGGCTGTTGAGACACTTAATTCCGATCCATCATGCCTTATCGTTTCACCACTTCCGGGGCCGCCTCATCCTGATGATATATTGATCGGGCAGGCTGGGGCTAAAAAAATCGGACCATACCGTTATACTTTTAACGGAATGAGCACCCGCATATTTATGATGGATAAGGCTAAGTTAATACGTCAAAAACTATCGCCTGCCAAACCATCTTTTCGTAACCAGTTAAAAGCAATTATCGAAGGAAACTCAAACGCTGATTTGCCTGAACACATTCTATCTTCTTACATGATTAAGAATAACTTAAAGCGTATAGATTTTTCAGGAACAGGTGACGGGCTATGGTCGTTACATCCACCATACCGTACCGAAATCTTTTATAATACTTTACCCGAACTGATCAAAAAAATTGAAACAGGCAATATTCCCGAACAGCAATATGGTTTTTATGATATGGTTGATGAAATGTGCGACTGGACTGATGCGCGGGAAAAGTTAAAGCAAAATCGCTGGTGGAAACGGGTTTTGAAATAAGAGCTTGAAATCGGTATTGATCATTTCGCCATATTTTCCGCCGGTAAACGCTGCTGATATGCAAAGAGTGCGAATGAGCCTGTCGTATTTCACCGAAAATGGCTGGGATGCTGAAGTTGTTATGGTTGATGAAAGGTATTCCGATATGCAATGGGATAACTTGCTGTTGCAAAGCGTCCCATCAAATATTAAAATCCACAAGGTAAAAGCGCTTGCAAAAAAATGGACTTCGAGATTTGGGCTTGGTAGTATTGCACTGCGGTCGTTGTGGTTTTATCGTAAAAAGGTTAACCAGCTTCTCAAAAATAGAAAATACGACCTGATTTACTTCAGCACCACGCAATTCCCTGTTTGCACTTTAGGCCCTTACTGGAAAAAGCGTTTCGGTATACCGTATGTGATCGATATGCAGGACCCATGGCATTCGGAATATTATCAAAATAAGCCAAAAGATCAGCGACCAAAAAAATACTGGTTCTCCTATAGGTTGAATAAATACCTGGAGCCGGTTGCGTTAAAAAATGTGGATGGTTTGATAAGCGTATCAGCAGATTATATCACCGATCTGAAAAAAAAGTATCCGCAAATAGTATCCATCCCCGCAGAGACGATAACTTTTGGCGCTTTTGAACCTGATATGCAAATAGCCAGCGACAATGCTGTGAATTTTCAGCCTATATTAAAACCGGGATTTAAAAATATCGTCTACACGGGTCGCGGCGGCTACGATATGCATAAGGCAATCGGGCCGCTTTTTGAAGCATTCCGTGATGGGTTATTGACCAATAAAGCTGTTTTTGAAAAACTGAGGTTTTATTTTATCGGCACCAGCTATGCGCCTGTAGGGCAGGGGATGGCAACCATAACACCGCTTGCCGAACAATGTGGCGTACAGGAATATGTTACTGAAATAACGGACAGGATCAGCTACTACCATACGCTTACCACGCTTCAGCAGGCCGACGGGCTGTTTATTCCCGGTTCTGATGATCCGAAATATACCGCATCGAAAATTTATCCTTATTTACTGACCGGCAAACCGCTGCTGGCTACTTTCAATAGAGAAAGCCCGGCGATAAATACATTGCATGAGTATGGCGCAGCCTATGTATTCGATTATGAGGATGCTCCCAAAGCAAAAATCATTGCTTTTTTAACTGCTATTGCCGAAGGCAAATTAACAACAGCTACTTATAACGCCGGAGCAATTGAAAAACATTCAGCCCGGCAAATGACGATGGAACAATGCCGGTTATTTGACCGCGTTCTCGAAATAAAACTGACCTGTTGAAAAAGTTAGCCATTATTACCACGCATCCTATACAATACTATGCCCCTGTATTTAAGTTGCTGCATCAACGCGAAAAAATAAGTATTAAGGTGTTTTATACATGGGGAGAAAGCGCGTTAAAGAAATTCGACCCGGGGTTTGGTAAAGTGGTCGACTGGGATGTGCCGCTTTTGGATGGCTATGAGTATGAATGGGCTGATAATACAGCTAATGATCCCGGCTCGCATCATTTTAAGGGTATTATAAATCCCGGTCTGGTACAACAGATCGAAGCGTGGCAGCCGGATGCAGTGCTTGTTTTTGGGTGGGCATATTATAGCCATTTAAAGGCCTTACGGCATTTTAAAAATAAAATACCGGTTTATTTTAGGGGCGATTCCACTTTACTGGATGAAAAAGATGGGTTGAAGCAATCTTTAAGATCAGTATTCTTAAAATGGATTTACCGGCATGTCGACCATGCTTTTTATACCGGGATAAATAATAAAGCCTATTTTAAAAAATACGGATTAAAAGACGAACAGCTTAGCTTTGCACCCCATGCGGTGGATAACGACAGGTTTGAAATTGAACAAAAGGATGAGGTACTGCGACTAAAAGAGGAGTTGCAAATAAAAATTGATGACCTCGTGATCTTATTTGCAGGAAAGCTCGAGGAAAAAAAATCGCCGGGCTTACTGCTCGATGCTTTTTTTTTATTGGATGATCCTGCAATGCACCTGGTATTTTCAGGCGCCGGCGTACTTGAAAAGGAATTGAAAGAAAGGGCAAAAGACAATCGCAATGTGTATTTTATTGGGTTTCAAAATCAATCGGCCATGCCTGTGGTTTGCCAGGCCTGCGACTTGTTTTGTTTACCATCAAAAGGTCCGGGCGAAACTTGGGGCCTTGCGGTTAATGAAGCAATGGTTTGCGGGAAACCGGTACTGGTATCTGATAAATGTGGCTGTGCAATTGACCTGGTAGCTGATGAAAATGGAATGATATTTAAAAATGAAGATATCGATGATTTGACCGCCTGTTTGAAGAAAATGACCACTGACCGGGAAAAATTGGCTATACTCGGCAATGCATCGAAAAAGATCATTAAAAACTGGAATTTTGTGAATATTGCACAAGCTATTGAAGCAGAAGTAAACATGGGAAATGGATAATAAGCTGCCGCTGCAAAAATTACTGGTACTTTATGTGCCCTGGCTGCTGTCGTTGTTGTTTTCCGGTCAGCCGCTATTGTCATATTTTATAGCGTGGGCCGGGTCGTTTTTTATATTCTTTCTCACACTTACCGGTAAGATCAGGCCATTACCAACCGACCTGCCTTTTGCAGAGCAGATCATGCGCCCCATCATCCTGGTGCAAATAATATTTGCCGGATATATGGGTTGCACATCCATATTTTATATGCTCAACCTTTTTGGGTACGACAATTTTCATAAAAGCTATTTGCCTACGCTCCTGGATATGAATAAGGTTGAAATCACGGCACAGTGCCAGCGTTATTATTGTGTCGGGCATGCTGCACTGGTGTCGGGTATGCTCATTTTTATGAAATACCCCGTAAAGCAAATGGTAAAGATTGAAAAAAGGGACGTTGCCGGGCTGCTTTTCTACGCCGCGATCATTTCTTACCCGCTCTCGCTGCTTTTTCTCAGAATTCCGGGTTTGTCGCAGTTCTCCAACCAGTTCAGCTCACTTAGTTTTATTTCCTGCACCATTGCGCTGGCTTTTGCTATCCCCCTGCAAAAAATACCTAACACAGTTATTTGCCTGGTGTTATACTTCTCAAACTTTTATACAGCACTTACTTCGGGGTTTAAAGAACCCATTATTTTGAGCGTGATGGTGCTGGGTATTTTTTTATATCCAACCTATAAAAGAATTGTGCTACTCACCTTTATACCTGCATTGATATTTCTTTTTTTAATATTGCCCACATATGCTACAATATTCCGGCAAAATGCCTGGTCGGGCGATGAAGAGACCGATGCAGCCAGTACGGAAGCATTGGACGCTGCACTGAATAAAGAATCCGTAGCCGATGAAACCACCTGGGATTTTTTGGTGTACCGGCTTAGCGAGATCGATATGTTTACCGAGTTTGTCCAGTCAACGCCGGATAAGATCGACTACTACGGTTTCGGCCTGTTAAATCAATCCTTAATCGCAATAGTTCCACGCATATTCTGGCCCAGCAAACCAAGTACGGAAGACCTGGTAATGCAGCGTGTATATGATGCCGGGGTAATTAACCGCAATTCCTCCGTATCGGCAAAACCGGCTTATATAGTAGATGGCTATCTTTCGGGGGGATTATTAGGCGTTTTTCTCTCGTTATTCATTTACGGCGCGGCAGCGCAATTGATATCGCAAAAAGCCGAGCAGCTTTTCGGTGGTTATACCTTAGGCACAGCGCTTATTTTTTCTGGGCTTTTCCAGATATTCTGGCGCGGGTTGAGCTTTGAGTTTATTATCAACAACGTTTTCTGGAGTTATGTGAGCATGATTGTCATCGCTAAAATACTCCGCTCCAGGAATATACTTAAACCGGTTTGAGAATTCTGCAGGTTACGCCATCCTATAAGCCGGCTTTTATTTACGGCGGCCCAACTATGTCGGTATCCATGCTGAGCGAGCAACTGGCAAAAGCAGGAATAAATATTTCGGTTTTTACAACAACAGCTAACGGGAGGGAAGAACTACCTGTCGAAACCGGCAAACCGGTTAGTGTTGATGGTGCAGAAGTAACTTATTTTAAAAGGATAACAAAAGACCATACGCATTTCTCGCCTTCATTGCTTAAGCAGCTTTGGCGGGAAGTTAAGAACTACGATGTTGTTCATATACATGGCTGGTGGAACACGGTTTCGGTGCTTTCGGGACTGGTAGCTGTAAAGCGGGGCATGCCATTGGTCATTTCCCCGCGCGGGATGCTCAGCAATTATTCATTTCAAAATAAAAATAATGCAGCTAAAGGCCTGATACATTTTGCTGCCGGAAAATATGTGTTGAGGAGCAGTTTTGTACATGTTACTTCGCAAAATGAATATAAGGCTGTGAAAAGTATCTTAACACCTAAAGGTATTTTCAATTTGCCAAACTTTATTGACTTCTCCGGCAAAGCAAATGCTAAAAAGATCATTAACGAGAACCAATTGGAGTTAATCTTCTTTTCCCGTATAGAAGAAAAAAAAGGCCTTGATATATTGCTTAACGCGTTGAAATATGTTACTGTACCGTATAGTCTAACAATTGCCGGCGATGGCGAACCAAAATATGTTGATGAACTGAAGGCATTAGCCCAACGAAACGGCGTTGGAGACAAACTGAAATGGATTGGTTTTCAAACCGATAAATTTGACCTGCTGGCGCGGTTCGACCTGATGATATTGCCATCATATAACGAGAATTTCGGCAATGTGGTGATTGAAAGCCTGGGTGTAGGAACGGCAGTGCTGATAAGCGAAAACGTTGGCCTGGCTGATTATGTGAAGGATAACGAGTTGGGCTGGATATGCGCTACCGGACCAAAATCGGTAGCGGATGCCATCAATTTAGTTTATAAAAACCGGGATGAATTGAAAAGGATACGCGGACAAGCCCCTCAAATAATATCCAATGATTTTGACGAGGATAATTTGGTTAAGCTGTATATTGAAATGTACAAAGAGGTAATTAACAGCAGTAAGGTTTGAACAGTACCATTTCCTTTATTATTTTGACCTATAACGAGGAAATTCACTTGCCCCGTTTGTTGGATTCTATTGCCGGACTTGAGGCATCGGTATATATTCTTGATTCAGGCAGTACTGACACTACATTGGATATTGCTGAAAAATATAATGCGAATGTATTAATACATCCTTTTGAAAATCATCCCAAACAATGGGATTTCGCGCTGAAAAACTTCGATATAAAAACGCCCTGGGTGATTTGCCTTGACGCCGACCAGGTGGTAACGTCCGAATTAAAACAGCAGTTAGTTGATTTTAAGGACGAAGATCATATAGATATTGACGGCATTTATTTTAATCGAAAGAATTTTTTCAAAAGGCGATGGATAAGGTACGGCGGATACTATCCCATCTACCTGCTTAAAATGCTCCGTTATGGAAAAGGATATTCGGACTTAAATGAAAACATGGACCACCGTTTTATCGTTCCCGGCAAAACCGAAGTATGGAAGAATGGCCACATACTGGAAGAGAATCTAAAAGAAAATAACATCCGTTTTTGGATAGACAAGCATAACCGTTACAGCGACCTGGTAGCACAGGAAGAAGTGGAACGGATGCAGAAGATACGCTCGCAAACTATAACCCCAAACTTTTGGGGTTCGCCCGACGAACGCACGGCCTGGCTAAAGCAATTATGGTGGCAGTTGCCGCTATATGTACGGCCAATTTTGTATTTTATTTATCGCTTTATATTCAGGTTGGGTATATTGGATGGCCGCGAAGGCAGGACATTTCATTTTTTGCAGGGGTACTGGTTCAGGCTGGTAGTAGATATTAAGATTGATGAGCTATTGAATAAAGGGAAAACTATTAACAAGCCATGGATTTCGCCGCTGAAATTTGTATTCTCTTTCCTTATACTTTTTTTACTTTTTTATTTCTTTAACATCATTTTTTTCGGGCTGACCAGTCCCGGAAACCATTACAGTGCTTTCCTCGCTCATAATTTAAATTATATACAGGGCTTAAGACACATTTTACTGGTAAGCAGCGCAGCTATCATTAACCTGTTTGGTTTTACTGCTATCACAGATAATTACGAGTTATTGGTTGCCGGCCATGGTATTTTAAAGCTGGTATACTCGTGTTTGGGTTTAGGTGTTATCAGTTTTTTTGCTGCTTTTGTACTGGCTTATCCCAAGCCGTTGCAGGGAAAATGGCTATTTCTAATATCCGGCATAGTTGTTATTGAATTACTCAATATTGTACGTTTTGTGTTGTTAGCAATATTCTGGGACAAACGTTCATCACAAATAATTGATCATCACACCATTTTTAATATATCCATTTATATTATTATCGCCATAAGCCTGTATTTTTGGATAAAAATTCCAGATAAACCTAAACATGCCACAAACTGACCTTTCAGCCTATAATAATCATCCGTATCATCCCGGTGCCAACGCGTTAAAAAGGCTGCTGTGGTTTTATATTAATGCATTTTTTTTAAAAACGAGCCTGGTGCCTATAAGTGGCTTTAAGGTATTTTTATTGCGTATATTTGGCGCAAGCATCGGCGAAAACGTAATGATAAAACCTTGCGTAAATATTAAATATCCATGGTTTTTAACCATCGGCAATAACACATGGATCGGCGAGAATGTATGGATTGATTGTTTAGTTAAAGTGGATATCGGCTCAAACGTATGCCTGTCACAAGGCGCTATGCTGCTTACCGGTAATCATAACTATAAAAAAACAACATTCGACCTCATTACTGACGGTATTATATTAGAATCCGGCGTTTGGATAGGGGCGCAGGCTATTGTGAGCCCCGGGGTAACCGCTGCTTCGCATGCTGTACTTACTGCGGGTTCAATCGCCACCAAAAATTTGGATGCTTATTCCATTTACCAGGGAAATCCGGCAATAAAAACAAGAGATAGGGTTATTTCAGCGTGAAGTTAACAACCTCAAATATCATTTTATCAGTAGTTATCCTAATAACAACTGTATTAGGCGTACTTATACTGATCTACCCACCATCTTTTTACCCTGACCCAAGCCATGGCTTCCAGGTTAGGCGGAGCATGCAGATGGGCGGGCCGTTCAATACTTTTATCTCCCCGGACCAGGATGATATTTCAAAAAATACATCACTCTACTTAACCTGGTGGTCGCCGGGGCAATATTTGCTGCCGTACTTTTTCCAGTTATTGCTCAGTATGAATACCGGGCATGCCACTGCCTTAACCGTTACTATTTTCCAATTATCGGGAGTTTTGGGCTTTTATTGCTTTTTCAAAAAGATCGGTTTTACGCCTATTGTATCCGCTTTAAGTATTGCTTTTATTGTTTGCCAGCAGGCATTTGTATTGCCGTTCGTATTTTACAACGGAGGCGAGGTTTTACTTTTCGGTTTCGAGGGCTGGTTCCTGTACGGATGCGTTGCCATAGAAAAACCGGGATTAAAAATGGCGCTGTTTGTGCTTTTATCCGGCTGGCTGGGTTTCCTGTTCAAATCGTCATTTGTATGGATTTATGTTGCCGGGTTGATGTGCCTCTGGCTGAGGTTATCGGCTATAAATAACAAATTAAACGTAGGTAAACTTATAAAAAACGCAGTATGGGTCGGTATAACGGCTTCTTTATCACTGGCAGCCATTTATGTATTTTTTCTTTCGAAAGGCGCAAACCCGGCAGCTGCTTCGGCAGGGTTAAACATTGACTGGCGTAATTTTACATTCCCGATTGGCTCGCCTATGCTTTCCGGGTTCTCGGTTGATGACCTGGCGCACGGGCTGCTGTTCCACCCGGTTGGATCGTTACTTTCGCCGGGCTACGCGATAATGGTTTTAGCAATATCAGCATTTGTCAGCCTCGGGCTGGTTGCGGCAATTATGCGTTATGTGCCTAAGAATAATTACAGGCTGATTATCATCGTGTTTTACACCATTTCCGTGCTTTTCTTTAGCCTGGCTTTTATGCGGCAGTCAAGCATATCCTATGAAAGCCGGCATTTCAGGGCCATCGGCCTGCTGATCGTTCCGGGAGTGGTCTACTTGTTTACTCAATTCAAGCCCATATTCCGCATCGCTTTTGTAGTGATAAGTTTAGCGATAGCGGTAACCAATTATGCGTTTTTGATTAAAGGCTATCGTTTCAATAAAAACATCAGTGCAAGGGGTAATTCAGGTATGGCGCAGGAATATATCGATCAACCTTCGTTGAATTATATCATGCAATTGGACCAGCAAAACCGCAATGCCATTTTTGCATTTACATCTTCTGATCTTGGATTGGAAATAATACACAATCGCGTGATCACTTTGGATGTTCCGCCTCTTGCAGGAACAATAAATTATGACGACTATGGTTATGATGGCCATGCCGGGCCTTTATATATTTTACTTCCAACCAGCTATGATCAGGCTACGTTAAATACATTTATGAAATTCTTTCCCGGATATAGCAACTTCACCATAAAAAAACTTAGTCCTAAGTACGTCCTCTGCTCTGCACAATGAGCCAAATTGTCTTCCTTTCTTCACACTTCCTTTTGCTGCGGTTCTGCAGTTTAAGCCACTTTGGCGCTTCTCACTTTATATTAAAAACGAATTCTTTTTTAGACAAGATTAAGATAATTGGCGTTCAATCGATTTAGCCAATGATTAATTATTTTTTTGTCTTTAATTAACAGTAAAATACTTGTTACAAATAAAATAATATTATATGTTTGAGATCAGGAACTATTGACCAATCATAAACCAATAAACTTATTTTGAGCTCGCCAACCGTGATACGTAAAGCATCCATTTATATTTTGGTTGCTTTTTTTATGTCGTTTTATAGCTGTAAAGATGACACTTCCCATCTTTTTACCCAGTTAAGCAGCAGCCGTACAGGCATTGATTTTGCAAACACATTAACAGAAAATGATACCCAAAACCTGTTAAATTATATCTATTTCTATAATGGAGGCGGTGTAGCTATCGGCGATATAAATAACGACGGCCTGCCTGATATTTTACTAACAGGCAACCAGGTGCCGCCCCGCCTTTACCTTAATAAAGGGAATTTTCAGTTTGAGGATATTACAGAAAAGAGTGGACTTTCAAAAATCACAGGCTGGTGTACCGGCGCCACAATGGCGGATGTGAACGGCGACGGCAAGCTTGATATTTATATCTGCCGCTCGGAAGATAAAGACCCTAAAAACCGCAGGAACCTGCTTTTTATCAATAATGGTGATGGCACGTTTACCGAGGAAGCTAAGAAATATGGTTTGGATGACGATGGCTACTCAACCCAGGCAGTGTTTTTTGATTATGATAAGGATGGCGACCTGGATATGTTCCTGATTAACCACTCACTGGAAGAATATTCAAGTGGGGTACTGCAAAGCGTTTACCTGAGACAGGAACACCGGCCTCAATTTGCCTGTAAACTATATCGGAATGATAACGGGCATTTTACCGACGTAAGTAAACAGGCAGGCATCACTTCAAACGTCCTTTCATTTGGGTTGGGCGTCACTGTATCGGATATTAATAATGATGGCTGGCCGGATATTTATGTTTGTAACGATTTTAATGAGCCGGATTACCTGTTCATGAACAACGGCAATGGCACGTTCACCGAAAAACTGAGCCAGTCGATGGATGAGGTGCCGCTTAATTCAATGGGGGCAGATTTTGCCGACATCAATAACGATGGCTATCCCGACCTGATGACGCTTGATATGCTACCCGAAAGCAACCATGCGCAAAAAATGCATGCGGGATCAGATAACTTTAATAAATTCCAGTTTTTGTTTAAAAACGGGTTTTACTACCAGTATAGCCGCAATATACTGCAAAAAAATAATGGCGACGGTACCTTTAGCGAGATAGGGCAAATGGCCGGCGTATCGAATACGGACTGGAGCTGGGCCGCGTTATTTTGTGATTTTGATAATGATGGCAATAAGGACCTCTATATAACCAATGGCTATGTGCGTGATTTTAACGACATGGATTTTGTGAAATATGAGGCCGACCTGATGATGATGGAAAGTTTCGGCGTAAAAAAATCACCCACCAAGATCATTGAAAAAATGCCGTCAGTGGTTATTCCGAACTACATTTATCAAAACACCGGCGACTGCATTTTCGCCAATAAAATAAAGGATTGGGGGCTTAATCAATCCTCGGTATCATCCGGCGCAGCATACGTCGACCTGAACAACGATGGCGCGATGGATTTGGTAGTAAATAACACTAATCAAAAAGCCTTTGTCTATAAAAACAATGCGACTTTGCTCGATAAGCAGAATGCCTGGCTAAAGGTTAAGTTCAACGGCAGCCCTAAAAATACATTTGGCATTGGCTCAAAGGTTAAAGTTTATTGTAAGGGGAATTTATATTACCAGGAGCAGTTCCCGGTGAGGGGGTTCCAGTCGTCGGTAGACCAGGTGCTGAATTTTGGTTTGGGCCAGCACAATACCGCAGATTCGGTAATTGTTATATGGCCTGATGACCGGATGCAAAAACTGCTAAATGTAAAATCCCGCCAAACCCTTACGGTTAAATGGGCGGATGCGCCGCTTAAATGGAAGGCCGACACTGTACACAAAAAGTATTTTAAAGAAGTAAAAGCGCCGGCTTTTGTGCACAAGGAAAATGATTTTAACGATTTTACCGTGCAGGCGCTGATGCCTAACTATTTGTCTCGGCAGGGGCCATGTTTGGCCAAGGCCGATATTAATGGCGATGGCCGCGAGGATATATTCGTAGGCGGCGCGTTGGGACAGCCCTGCAAAATGTACACCCAGCAAGCCGATGGCTCATTTATTTATAAGCCTGAACCTGCAATTGAGCGGGATTCGATGTGCGAAACGGTTAAAGCTGAGTTTATTGATGTAAATGGCGATGGCAAGCCCGATCTGTACGTAGCCAGCGGCGGCTATGAGTTCGCGGCAAGTGACCCGGCGTTCCAGGACCATATTTATTTGAACGATGGCAAAGGCAATTTTACAAAAAGCGATGGCGTACTGCCGCCAATGCTCTTTAGTAAAGGCTGTGTAAAGGCTGCCGACATAAACGGCGATGGTGCAATGGATATTTTTGTTGGCGGCAGGGTTATTCCGGGCAAATACCCGATGGCGCCCAAAAGTATGCTGCTGCTAAACGATGGCAAAGGCCATTTTACCGATGCAACTAAAAAGCTATGTCCCGAAATGGATACTTTGGGCATGGTTACTGATGCCGTTTGGATGGACGTTAACGGCGATAAGAAGCCCGACCTGATTGTAGTAGGCGAGTGGATGCCGATAAAAGTATTTGTAAATCATAATGGCAGGTTGGTTGACGAATCGGCTAAATACATCAAATTCCCATCGTGCGGGTTATGGAATAAAATATTTGCCGCTGACCTGAACGGCGACGGCAGGCTTGACCTGGTGGTAGGTAACATAGGCTTGAACACACAGTTTAAAATGAGTCCGCAATACCCGATGTCGGTCTGTTATAAGGATTTCGACAAAAATGGCACTATCGACCCGATACTGTGCTATTATATTGATGGGGTGAATTACCCAGCCGTATCGCGTGACGACCTGATGGATCAAATTCCCGTGCTGAAAAAGAAGTTCCTGGATTATGCGCCCTATGCTGACGCTACGATGGAAACGATCTTCACACCAGAACAAATGAAAGGCGCCAAAACACTCATCGCACAAACCGGGGAGACGGTTTATTTGGAAAATGAAGGCCGTGATGGGTTTAAGCTGAAAAAGTTACCAATCGAGGCACAGTATTCGCCTGTATATTCTATCACAACCATAGACGTAAACCACGATGGCAAACCCGACCTTATATTGGCCGGTAACAACGCCTGGACAAGGATAAAATTCGGCAGGTATAAAGCTAACCATGGTGTTTTACTCATCAATGATGGCAAGGGGAATTTTAAATATGTTCCGCAGTACCAAAGCGGACTAAACCTGCGCGATGATATCAGGAGTGCCGAAACCATCAACTCGCCTTCGGGACAAAAAATAATTTTTGGTGCTAACGATGCACCACTAAAAGCCTATACTGTAAATTAACACTCAACAATGAAAAGATATTTATTATCTGTATTTCTTATTCCGACGTTATTCTGTTCCTGCAAACATCCTGACTATCAGAAGATATTCCGCAACCCGCAACTGTACAATAATACGGTACATGCGCTTAATGCTGTGGTAATGGGCAATAATTTTACGCCGGTAGTAGCCTCGCGTAATTATGCCTACGCCAACATTGCCGCTTACGAGGTGATCGCTGCCGGGTATCCGGGCAAATTTAAATCGCTTGTTGGGCAGTTAAATGGTTTTAAAAAGGTGGCTCAACCGCCCAAAGGCAAAAAAATAGATTACGAATACGCCGCTATAA
>Ga0302309_10000656_pt1 | contig 38489 bp, 37 predicted proteins | sample III_Palsa_N1_1_FD_200453 | JGI IMG/M metagenome (GOLD analysis project Ga0302309, IMG submission 200453) | Peat permafrost microbial communities from Stordalen Mire near Abisko, Sweden - III_Palsa_N1_1 | ecosystem: Environmental > Terrestrial > Soil > Palsa > Peat permafrost | place: Sweden...
TTTATAAGCCGCCAACCACCTAAAAAATAGTGTTGCCACAATAATTCCCTGCTGAAAACTGTTACAGTACATAGTTAATTGTTAAAAATTGTTAAGCTCTATTTTTTGAGAGATAAAAGAATAACTTTGCCGTTTAAATTGAGATGCGTAGGATATTGCCGATTTGCTTATTGTTGTTTGTAATTGTTTGTGTAGCTGCATGCAAAAAATCAGAGATTTTCGGGCCTGTACAATACGAGGCACAGGCGGCAGCCGATAATGATACGATTGCGGCTTATTTGAATAAATACGGGCTGACAAAGCAATTCAAGCATGTGCAGAACAATGATACGATAGGTGTTTTTTACCGGGTAATTGACAGCGGCGCAACAAACACATTGTACACAAATTCTACACAGATAACAGTAGGTGATACCGGGCGCTTGTTAAAGCTTGCCGAACGGAACGGGCCTTTGTTTTACGAAACCGATGCGTTCCACCCTACATATTCGCTGGGTTCGCTCATAGTAGGTTGGCAGCTTGGTGTACCCGAAGTGGGTTCGGGTGGCGAGGTGGAGGTAATTATGGCATCGCGATATGCTTACGGGCATTATGCGCAAACGCAAAGTAATATTCCGGCCAACTCCATTCTCGATTTTTATATAAGGCTTTATGATGTAACTAATTAATTAAATGAAACAAACGACTTTTACGCTTTTATTGCTCTCTGTTATTGGATTGGTATCGTGCCGGAAGAAAAATGTTAATTTGGATATCAGGCAGTATGATGAACAGCAGATACAAAATTATATTGCCAGCCATGGTTTAACGGGCAAGATGATAGAAGATCACTCCGGCGGCGATACTACCGGTATGTGGTATGAGCCACTTACCCAGGGCAGGGCTTTAACAATAGATACGCTTACCGATACAAGTAAAATATCTGCGGTTTTTACATTGAGCAGTTTCGATGGGTTATACACCAGTACGGATACTATTCAGAACCACTATTGTAATTATATAGGCCATATAGTTACCCAGGGCTTACCTTATGGTTTGCAAATAGCACTGTTAAACGACCTGAAATATAACGGGGGCAGTATGCGCATACTTATACCATCGCGCATGGCTTATGGGATTACCGGTACAGGATCGGGCAGTAAGGAGAATGCCAATTCGCACATTGCAGGTAATCAATGCCTTGATTATTATGTACACCTCATCACTAACGAGCCTGGCTATGATGACCTGGTTATCCAAAATTATATGAAGTCGCAAAGTTTAACCGGTTACACAAAAGTCTACTCGCCCCAGCCCGCTAGTCAGCCTTATTATTACAAAATTCTAAAGCCCGGTAACGGAAATGCGGATATCAGTGACAACTCAATTATTGAAACTACATATACAGGAACGTTAATGGATAACGTAGTTTTCGATGGCGCAAATAATGGTGCGGACAGTGTTTCGCTGCAAATACCCAACCTTATAAGAGGCGTACAATATGGATTAACGTATGCCAGCGGCGGTAGCGGGCTTACTTCATTGCTTATTCCTTCGGGCCTTGCTTACGGGCAAACAGCTACAACAGGTGTGCCAGTGAACAGCTGTCTGCGCTTTGAATTCGAGATATACAGTATTACAAACTGAACTATTTAGCTAAGGCAGCTTTAAAGGCTTTAAGGCAGCGATCACGTGCAAAGGCATGATCGATAATGGGTGCCGGATATTTGCCGAAGTCGGCATATTCCGGTACCCATTTTTTTATGTAGATAAAGTCCGGGTCGAACTTCTTTAACTGTGAACCGGGATTAAAAATGCGAAAATATGGCGCCGCATCTGTTCCGCAACCGGCCGACCATTGCCAGCCGCCTACATTGCTGGCCATTTCGTAATCAAGCAGCTTACGGGCAAAGTAGCGTTCACCCCATCGCCAGTCAATCAGCAGGTCCTTCGCCAGGAAACTTGCCACTACCATGCGTACGCGGTTATGCATATAGCCGGTGGCATTTAGTTCGCGCATACCTGCATCCACCAGCGGGAAACCGGTCATCCCATCACACCAGGCTTTGAATTGATCTTCGTTGTTAACCCACTTTATCCGGTCATACTCCGGCCTGAAGGCATGGTCCATCGTTTTTGGGAAATGGTCCAGTATCATCATATAAAACTCGCGCCAGATCAACTCATTCAGCCACGTTTTATTTTTATGCTGATTAGCATTGCCGGCAAGCCCGCGTATGCTCACTGTTCCAAATCTTAAATGAAGCCCAATGTGTGATGTGCCTTTTACGCCGGGGAAATCGCGCTTCTCAGCATAATCTTCAATATATTTTTCATAATCCCTGTCCGGAAAATACCGTTCGCTTTTTTCAAAGCCCATTTGCTTTAGTGTTGGGATGGGCAAAGCATCTGTCTTAAAAAAATTATTAAAGTATTTTTTATCCGGATAGGGCTTAAGGTAAAATGGCTTCAGCTTTTCATACCATTTGCGCATGTATGGCGTATAGACGGTATAGGGTTCACCATCGGCTTTTATTACTTCGCCACGGTCAAAAATCACCTGGTCTTTGTAAGTTTTAAGTGCGATGCCGTGGTTTTTTAGCTTTTGGGTAATGATTTCATCCCGTCTTTTAGCATAAGGCTCATAGTCCCGATTGGTATAAACTCCGGTCACATTATATTCCTTCAGTGCTTTTTCCCAGGCTTGCCCAGGCGTATCATAAAAAGTTAACAGGCTGCTGCCGAGCTTTTTTAGTTCATTACTTAATTTTTCAATTTCGTTATAAATAAAAGTAACCCGCGCATCGTCTTTATCCTCAATCTCATCTAATATTTCCTTATCGAAAATAAACAGCGACAAAACCGGGTGGCTTCCTTTCAGCGCATGATATAATCCTGCATTGTCATCCAAACGCAGGTCCCGCCGGAACCAGAATATGGAAACGGGAACTTTTTCATCCATATATTTCCTTCAGGGCGTCTTCTAAAACGGGGTAGTCGAACTTAAAGCCCACATCGATGATTTTTTGCGATGATGCCCTGGTGCTTGCCAATACCACTTCGGCCATCTCGCCAAATAATAATTTTATAACAAAAGCGGGGACATTCGGCGCCCACAGCGGCCGGTGCAATTGTTTGGCCACAGCTTTTACAAACTGTTTGCTGGTAACCGGGTTGGGCGATACCATGTTATAGGTGCCTTCCAGTTTGGTGTGCATGATAGCATAAAAATATAATTTTACTACATCGTGCCAGTGTATCCAGGGTATCCATTGCCTGCCATTACCCAGTGGCGAGCCGATGCCCCATTTTATAGGGCCGGCAAGCGATGGCAAAGCGCCGCCCTTTTTATCAAGCACAACACCTGTGCGAAATTTTACCGTTCGCAAGCCTAACTGTTTCCCCTCGTCAACCGCTGCTTCCCATTTTTGGGTTACATCCGCCAAAAAATCATTTGTAGGCGTGCTTTCCTCAGTTAGCAGCTCTTCCCCTTTATCGCCATAATAACTTATGCCGGATGCCGAAATAACAGCATGTACATGATGGTTTTTTCTTTTGAGCAGGCTATATATCAGTTCAATTGATTTAACGCGGCTGTCGGGTATTTCCTTCTTACGCTTTTCTGTCCACCGCTTTTCCGACACGCTTGCACCGGCCAGGTGCACAATAATATCAACACTATCAATACTGGCTTCGTCTATGTGCCCTTTGTTTACATTCCATAACCAGGTTTTCACGCGCGGGTCTTTGCCTTTTGACCGGCTCAGGTGGCTAACGGTGTAGCCCTGGTCTAACAAAAGGTGGGTAAGGTGCTTGCCGATAAGCCCGGTACCGCCGGTTAACAAAACATGCTTGCTCATTTCAAGAGGGTTATAAATTCACTTTGCTGTAAATCAACAATGTAAGTACGGTGTTGTTTCGCTGCCGGGTTGTTGGCTTCGTAAAAATATTATTATAGTGACGCTTTTACTCCTAGCCCGAAATAGCGGCGGTCATCCGTAATATCTTCCTTTATATCCTGGAACAAATTGCGCGCGTTAGCAAATACCTCAAGTCCTTTAAGGCCGCGCACTTTCACATTATAGCCTGCATAAAGGTTTTGCAGCGAGAATGAATTAATCTTAGTGGTGGATAAAGCATTGGGATCAGTTGTTGAGGTAGTGTAAATCCGTTCGCCCAATTGGTAAAACAGGTCGGCGCCGGCGAATAAATCCCTGTAAGTTAAGCGGTTCACCCAGCCGCCAGTCCATTGGTTTGCGCCTGTGCGCGGATCGCCGCCGGGGTAATTTACCGGGTATTCCTGTTCAAGCATAGTGGCATTAAGCCCGGTTTGCCAATGAAGTGCCGAGTTGCCCGTTAAAGCGTAAGCTACCCCAAACCTATGCAGGTAAGCATTTGTATTGCTGTAGGCTGATAATGTTGTAACCGAGTTTGCGTAAGCCGGAATAGCAATAAATATCGGGCTTAAATAAGCCCCCTGCTGAAAAAAGTAGCTGAATGATAAGCCTGTTTTAAACGGCGTAACCGTTATGCCGGCAGAAAGGTTTTTAAACGATTTGCTGGCGTGATCCAATTGGCTTACATAATATTTATAGTCGGTATTACCGCTGGTATTGTAGGAGGCGGTCTCTTTATCGTTATTGGCAAGGCCAAGTTCAGGCACCTGGAAGGTAGAACTGCTAAAATCGCCAAGCATATTGTAATTATCCAGCCAGAAATAAGAAAGCGAGTATGCGCCGTAAATCTTTATACTTACTGATGAGCCCGGCTTGATCAATTGCATTACATCAATAGATGCCGAGGCAAAAGGGAAAACTTTTTTAATACTGTCAACATTAAAAAAACCTATTGACGCCAGGTTATCTAAAACCCCAGCCTGTAAATTAAAGTAGCTTTTATAGTAAAAGTTTACCGATGGCGTAAGCAGAAATATATGCTCTTTTTGAAGGCCGTAGTCTGAGAAGTTAGAGACATTACCGCTATTGTCAACGCTTTCGCCCGCATAGTTGGTAGAATCACTGAGAGTTCTGAACATGAGGTTCACGGTTGGTTCTATGCCCCAATCACCAAATTTGGCATCGTAGCTTAAATTATCATAAGCTACGATGGTATGGCTGCGCACTATGTTCCTGGTGGCTCCGGCTATCGAATCAGTGTATTCAGCTTCCAATAAACCTGTTGTAGCTATTGTTTGCTGATTATTATAATCTGCATGTACAACATTTGTGAAGTTTGGCAGTATCTGCGTAGTGAGCTTTATGGCGCCGTTAAATATATGCTCATGCTGGCTGAAGTTTTGATCAGCGTAAAAATTACTTTGTGTTTCAGTATAGTCTTCGCCAGCTTTTTGCGGAGCATAACCGGCGGTTATATCCAATACCGATGTACCGAGTTTTACAGTAAAATAACCGTTGAACCTGAGCCGCTGAAAATTTTCGGGTGTGATATAATTCACACCGCTTTCTGTTGCCTCGGGTAATGCATCCCTTAAAAAGTTGGCGGAAATGCCCGACTGTATGTTGCCAGTGTTATAATAGCCCGAAAGATAGTATTGCTCATAAAGCGTAGTTTTACTTTTAAGGCCGGTTTGGTAATCGGTGTTGCTGCTGGTACTCGGAATATTATTGGTGTAATGATTGCTCAGGTTAGCCTCGGCATTTGCAGTTATGCCATACCCCTTTCCCTGCGCACGTTTGGTTTTTATTAATATCAACTGCTGCTGTTGAACGGCGCCAGCCGTGCGTGTGAGGGCATTTTGAACCAGTGTAACTTCGTCAATATCAAAAATGCTATAGGCGTTCACATCATTTACCAGGTTGCCATCAATTATGTAAACATTGTTTATAGCGTTGGTATATGAGCCGTAGAACCAAACATTTATTGCATCGGCCAGGTTGTCAAAAGGCATTTTCTCCAGGTCGGAACCTTTAACGGTTACAGTTTGGGTAAATTCCTTTTTTAGCATCAGCCGGCCAAGGTCGAGTTTTGAAGTATCTACCTGTGCGTTTGCGGTTAAATTAATAAAACAGAGGGGTATTAAAGCTAAAAGGAGTAAGCGTTTTATCATAAATTAGGTTATAATTAAGCTAAGATAAAAATTAAATGCTACGAACAAGCTAAACGTTCACGCTGTCCTGCACAACCACTTTCGCTGCCAGGGGCTTTGCATAATTCTCCACAAAAATCAAATGTATAGGGTCGTCCTGGTAAGCATCCTGTGCAGCTTTGTTATCAAACAATATCAACAACGAAACATCATAGGAGCGGTCGATCACATCCCGAAAGGTGTCGGCGGGCACACCTATATGTATATCGCGGATATGTTTGATGGGCTGGAGCGAATACAGGCCTTCGATAAGTTTTTCCCTATCAGTTTTATTCTTTAGCCAGAAGTGAACATGGTGTACAAACGTGTTTTGAAGTAGCATTTTATTTCAATTTTAATGGTTAATAAGCAAATATGGGATTATAAATCATCAGTAAATATTTAAATACGGTCATAATTTATTTACGGGGATAATATAAATATGTTTGTAATTTGCCAGTATCAATAAACCACGTTTTAGCACCCCATGAAAAGGACAATTTCTCTGTTTGCTGCTGTTATATTCAGCACAATGTGTTTCGCGCAGGTAAAGGTTGAGAACCTTTTAACCGAAAACCTCCACAACCCGGTAAGCATCGACTACAAAACACCCGCGTTCAGCTGGCAATTAACAGCCGATAAACGTAATGTTATGCAAATAGCCTATGATATTAAGGTTGGAACTAGCGAGAAAATCAGGAGTAAAGACCTGGTTTGGGAAAGCGGAAAAATAACATCCGATCAGTCGGTATTTGTGCCTTATGCCGGGCATGAACTGCAATCAAGGCAAAAATATTATTGGCAGGTGCGGGTTTGGGATAATACCGGCAAAGCATCGGAGTGGAGTGCCGTGGCTTTTTGGAAGATGGGGCTACTCTCGCCTGCGGATTGGTCAGCACAATGGATAACGCCAGGTTTTACTGAAGAAGCATCACAGCCAAGCCCGATATTCAGGAAAGAATTTCATCTGCATAAAAAAATAAAATCGGCTTATGCTTATATCACCGCGCACGGCTTGTACGAAGCGCAAATAAACGGGCAAAGGATAGGAGATGCTTACCTAACCCCCGGCTGGACAAGCTATAACAAACGCCTGCAATACCAGGCTTACGATGTTACAGGCTTATTGCAAAATGATGCCAACGCTATCGGCATAACATTGGGCAGCGGCTGGTACCGGGGACATGTTGGCTATGACCCGACACCGAATTTATATGGAAAAGATATAGCCCTGCTTTTTCAGCTAAATATCACTTATGAAGACGGCTCAACGGAAACCATAGCATCAGATGGCAGTTGGAAGTCATCAACAGGTGTTATCCGCAGCTCGGAAATATATTATGGTGAAACTATCGACCATCGCAAAGACCAAAAAGGCTGGACGATGCCAGGTTTTGATGATAAGGGCTGGTATGGCGTAACGGTTAAGGATTTCCCCAAAAATATCCTCGTTGCTACCTACAACGAGCCTGTAATGCAGCATGAAACCTTTAAGCCGGTGCGCATATTTAAAACACCTAAAGGCGAACAGGTGATTGATTTTGGGCAGAACCTGGTTGGCTGGGTAAAATTTAAGGTGAGCGGTAAAGCCGGTGACACTATTCGATTATCTCATGCCGAGGTGATGAGTAAGCCCGGCGATTTTTATACCGATAACCTGCGCTCGGCCGTTTCGCGCGATACTTATGTTTTAAATGGCGATGGCGAGGAGACTTTCGAACCCCATTTTACCTGGCAGGGTTTCAGATATGTGAAAGTAGAGGGTTATCCCGGCGAAATAAAACCGGAAGATTTTACAGCGATTACGTTATACTCAGGCATGAAAACTGCCGGAACGTTTACCTGTTCCAATCCGCTCATCAACCAGTTGCAGCATAATATTATATGGGGGCAACGCGGCAACTTCCTGGATGTGCCTACCGATTGCCCGCAGCGCGACGAGCGTTTGGGCTGGACAGGCGATGCGCAGGTGTTCAGTCGTACGGCATCATTCAATTACAATGTGCATAACTTCTTTACCAAATGGTTAAAAGATGTTGCCGTAGACCAGTACAGCAGCGGTGCAGTGCCTCACGTAATACCTGATGTAATAAAAAGGGCCGGCAGCGAACCGGGAGGCAGCACAGGATGGTCGGATGTGTCAACTATAGTACCCTGGAATATGTACCTGGCTTATGGCGATAAGCGCATACTACAAAACCAATACAATAGTATGAAGGCCTGGGTGAATTATATGCAGGCGCGCAGCCGCAATAACCTGTGGGATACAGGCGATCATTTTGGCGACTGGCTTTATTATAGTGTTAATGATGATGTGAGCGGTATATCCGCCATCACCAGCAAATACCTGATAGCGCAATGCTTTTATGGTTATTCAACCTCGCTGCTCATCAAAGCAGCGCAAGTTTTGGGCAAGGATGATGATGTTAAGTATTACAGCGATTTGCTTACAAAGATCAAAGCTGCTTTCGTAAATGAATATGTCACGCCAAATGGACTTATCTCATCCGATACGCAAACGGCCTATGTACTGGCGCTGCAATTTGATATGCTGCCCGAAAATTTAAGGCAGCAGGCTGCTGAAAGGCTGGTGCGCAACATTCATCGTTACGGCGACCATTTAACAACCGGTTTTTTGGGTACACCTTATTTGTGCCATGTGCTTAGCCGTTTTGGTTATACCGATGTGGCTTACCGCTTGCTGTTGCAGGATACTTATCCATCATGGCTGTATCCTGTTAAAATGGGTGCAACCACCATCTGGGAACGCTGGGATGGTATACGACCGGATGGCTCTTTTGAAGATGCTTCAATGAATTCATTTAATCACTACTCATACGGTGCCATTGGCGACTGGATGTACCGCGTTATTGCGGGTATCGATACCAAAGAGGATGCGCCTGGCTATAAGCAGATCACTATCAAACCCCACGTTGGCGGCGGTTTTACTTTCGCTAATGCCGATTATGAAACGCTTTACGGTAAAGTAAGCTCGCACTGGAAAACAGACAGTACTAAATTTACTTTGGACGTGGGGATACCGGCAAATGCTACCGCAACAATATATGTCCCCGCAAAAAATGCAGCTACTGTAACCGAAGGCGGTAAGCCTGTTGCTGATGATAGTGCCATAAAAGTGGATGGTATTGAAGATGGTTATGTGAAGGTGGAAGTAGGTTCGGGCAACTACAGCTTTGCTGTGCCGAAGGAGTAATTTGGTGTTTATAGCAATGGGTCAGAAAATATTAAAAAAGGGTTTCATGCTTCGAGTGCCTGCCAATGACAGTAAAGTTTGTTAGTGTCGTTCGCTAACCGACCGAACACTTCCGTACACTGAAACTTTAGTAGCACACCAGCACTAGGGGCCGGTTTTGTGTTCAATATGAACGCTGAACGCTGTTTTTTCGCGTGAACACTCAACCTGCTATAATACAGCAAGTTATCCAAAAATCATGAACGCCATGAACACCAATACTGCTGTAGATCAATAGCTTGCATATTGTCAAAACGTTCACGCGTGAACACCCCACGCGCTTTTTAATTTTCGGAAACAGTTACACTTTATCTATCCTAACCCACCGCATCCCGGCGGCTTCGGCGGCTTTGGTGCCGGCATCACCGTCTTCAAAAACCAGGCATTCTTCGGGTAGTACACCTAACTTTTCCGCTGCTAATAAAAAAGGGTCGGGAAATGGTTTCCCACGCGGGGTTTCACCGGCACAAACCAGTACTTCGGGTAAATGGGCTATGCCTAAAATACCGAGTGTCTTTTCAACGGCGCTGCGTTTACTGCCTGATACCACACCGATCTTTACCTTGCCCACATGGGCCTTAAGGTGGTTCACCACATATTCAACCGGTTGGATATGCGGCATGTATTCATTCAGGAACATTTGTTCGCGGTCTTCGCCAAATTTTACCGGGTTGAGATTGCTGTTGTAGCGCTTGTTTATCTCTACTACAACATCAGGCACCGGCAATCCTGCAAATTCATCTATTATGGCATCCTCTATAAAAACACCTTGCTGTGCAGCAACGTGTACCCAGGCCTTTTTATGTAAGCCCATATTATCGGCCAGTGTGCCATCGCAATCGTATAAAAACGCTTTGAAATCTCCGGCAGACAGAAGGGTGAGTTTTTCGTATTTATGGTCTGTTATATTTTCGTTTTTCATTTGTGGCAAAGGTAAATAATATAGCAACTTAAATTTAAAAAGCTTAAATTTGGATATGGAGACATTGACGATAGACATACAAAATGAGCAGGAAAAAGCAGTTCTGCTGGCTTTTTTGGATAGTTTGCATTATCAATATCGCACAGAGACGGATGATTATGTGCTGAATGATGCGGAGATAGCAGAAATGCTTAAACGGAAAGAAGATTATCTTTCAGGAAAGGTGCAAACAAGATCATGGTCTGAAATAAAGAAGCGTTACGAGGGTGTTTAATATTGAGTTTGTTCCGGTAGCAGAGGATGAAATGTCTGATGCATATTATTGGTACGAAGGAGAATCGCCAGGTTTAGGGGGATAAACTTTATAAAGAGATTAATCATTATCTAAGCATAATTGAAACAAATCCACTTTATTTCCCAATAAAATATTCTGGAGATGTTCGGTCAGCAACTTTAAAGAAATTTCCTTACCTTATTGTATATTGGATTGATGAGACAAAAAATATTATTGTTATACTATCGGTATTTCATACAAGCCGCAAACCTAAAACCTTTTGATTCCTATTTTACTTCAAGTTTCAACACCGTATCATAAGCATCCGCATTAACCCCATCTGTATAAATAAACACGCCTTCTGCCTGTTGTTTGTATTTTACAGGCGAGCCTTCAAATGTTTCAACCTTTAATACTTTCGCTTTTAAGCCGGGAATAAATATATAAGGCTGCTGCATATTTAATATGTGCACGTATATGGTTTTGCCTTTTATGGTGAGTGTTCCCCAGGGTTGCGGGGTTATATCGGTGCCTCGTGTGCCGTAAACGCTTTCGCCGTATTTTTGCATCCAGTCACCTACGCGGGCCAGCGTATCGGCAAATTCTGGTTGTATCTTGCCGTTGGGCATCGGGCCGACGTTTAGCAGGAAGTTGGCATTCAGACCGGCATCACTTACCAAATAATGGATGATCTGTTTTACCGATTTGTAATCCCTGTCGTTAATATTAAAACCCCAGCTGTTGTTAATAGTCTCGCAGGTCTCCAATGGGAGGGGGCTAATCGCCTGGTCGCTATTAAAGCCAGAGGTTTTGTTGCCGGGTAAGTCTTTTTCGAACATTTGAAAATCTTCGCCCGGTTTGGCAGCAAGATGGTGATTATTACCAACCATAATTGCAGAGTTGAGATGGTGTATCAACCCGTATATCTCATCATAATGCCAGTTGGCGTCCGGGCGTTCCCAATTACCGTCGAACCAAATGCCCTTTACACCGGGGTAATTGGTGATCAGTTCGGTAAGCTGGGTTTTCATGAAATTAATGTAACTGTCCCAGTTACCATTAACAGGCGCACCATTTACTATCGGGCTGCCAAAAGCATAATCAGGACGGCCCCAGTCCAGTAAGGAATAATAAATATGCAGTTCGATGCCCTGTTTGGCGCATTCCTGCGCCAGGTCCATCAGCGGGTCGTGGTGGTAGGGCGTAGCATCTACAATATTATAAGGTGATGCTTTTGTGCCGAACATGCTGAAACCATCATGATGTCGCGCGGTGATGGTGATATACTTCATCCCGGCCCGCTTGGCAAAAGCCACCCATTCTTTTGCATCGAATTGCTGCGGGTTAAAAAAATCGGCCAGTCGCTTGTAGCTGTTATAGGGTATTTTACGGTCATGCATCACCCATTCGCCATCGCCCAAAACGCTGTAAATGCCCCAATGGATAAAAAGCCCGAACTTCATATCCTGGAAATGTTCGCGCTGCGCCAGGTTATCGGCGGTAGGCGTATAGTTTTCCTGCCCGAATGAACGGTATAGAGAAATAAATACCAATAATGTAATGAGTAATGATCTTTTCATATAGCGAAACGGTTACCTTATCAAAGTTGGAATATTTTGTCCATTAAAACCCATTTACTTACTGAATTTTTAAATGGCTGCTGATATTTCAGCATAAGGGTTTCCCATTCCTGCACTTTTGGGTTTCCGGCATCCATTGCCGCCTTGCGCTCAAAACTGAAACTATCTTCCGTTTCCATTATCATGAACAGGCGGGTTTCAAACCGGTAAATCTCCATATTGGTAATGCCGGAGCCTTTTATGCTTTCAATAATTTCGGGCCATACCCGTTTATGGTGTTCCTCGTAAGCAGTAATAAGTGGAGGGTCGTTTTTTAAATCAAGTGTGAGGCAATACTTTTTCATTGTAGCAGGTTGCAATTGGATATAGCAAGATTACCTAACTAATCTCTAATCTCCAACCTCTAATCGCAAACTCCTAACTGCTTATCAATATCGCTTGCAAAACCTCGGTAGCTTTTTTGCATTTATTGGTAGTGGTTTCCAGCGAGTGGAGTATCTCGCGGTATTTGATGAGGTTAATAGCATTCTTTTCGTTGGCGAAGAGATTGGCAAGGGAATTATAATAGATATGGTCCGATTGATGTTCGTAATCCTTTATCTGCTGACAGGAAGCCAATACCATATCTTTTTCTGTGGAAGTCTTTAGATACTTGACAGACTTTTCAATTTCAATGCTGGCATTAAGTATAATGGCTGCTATTTCTTTTATCGGCTGTACAAAAATTTCAATGTGGTACAGGTGCATACGCTCACTGGCCTCATGTATGTAATCAGCAACATCGTCAATCACCGAAGCCAGGGTATGTATATCCTTTCGGTTAAGCGGGGTAAAAACCACTTTGTCCAGCATTAGGTAAATTTTGTGGGTGATGTCGTCGCCAACGTTCTCCAGCTTGTCTATCTGTTTAAAAATAGCTTCACGTTCTTCGGCATCTTCACTATTTACCGCTTTTACCAGCAGGGTGGCCATTTCGACCGTATTTTTGGCCGCCTGGTCAAATAGCCCAAAAAACTGGGCTCCGTTAAGAAAGTAATTCTGGAAAAAACCGGTCATGCGCCTGTGTATTAGCAGGCGCTAAATTACAGGCTTTATGTTAAGGTGATATTAAGCTGGGATTATGCTATGTTAATTCTATATGAAGTAATTAACATTTGTTAACTTTCATGTTATTTGTCTGTATGACAAAGTATTACGCCTAATAATATTAATCAATAATTAATCTTTTTATACTTTAAGTATGTATTTTTCATTGAGTTAATGTTTAAATAACATTACCAAATGTTAATCCATTCTTAATATTAAGGTAACCTGTACTACGCACCTTTGGGGCAAAATAATTAACTCAATTTCAGTTATGAAACAAACTTTTACGAAACTTATGGGTATTGCAGCATTTGCAATATTACTAATAACAGGTGTTACAGCTAAGGCGCAGACCCTGGCATCTGTTGAAACATTCCACAAGAAAAAGACTACAGACACAGCTGCAACTGTAAATGCAGACAAAAAAACAGCCACCACTACTACAGTGCAAGCTACCAAGTCAGACGATGCCGACACTTCATGGCACCCGCAAAGAAGGCTTTGGGGCTATGCTTTCGGTGATGCTTATTATGTTCAGCACGCACCAGCTTTTTATGTTCAACCTGTGGGCTCTACCACGGCTACTACCATTAACAATTACGGTAAAGAAAACAATTACTACCAATCTCCAACCAACCGTAACGCTTTCCAGTTCCGTCGTATTTATTTAGGTTATGACTACGATATCAACAAAAAGTTCAAAGCTGAAGTATTATTAGCTTCTGAGCCAAACGAAAACAATGCTCCTACTACAGCTACTTCATCAGTTGTTAATACTGATAACCTTGCTGATGGCAAAATGTCATTCTACATCAAAAACTTCAACTTGCGTGCAAGAGAGGTTTGGGCTGGTACCGACTTTGTAATTGGTGAAATGGCAACTCCTGGTTTCGCATTGAATGAAGCCGGCACAAATGGCCCGACTTCGCTTTCGGAAACTACCTGGGGCTATCGCTCAATCGAAAGAACTATAACCGACTTCCACAAAAATAACTCTTATGACGTTGGCGCGGCTTTGCAAGGTACATTCGATCCTAAAACAAAAGACTTTGGTTACGTTTTAATGATCGGCGATAACACGCAGGCTAACACAAATACAGTTTTCAACCCTAACAGTACTGTAAGCCCAACTAACCCTCAGCCAAACACCGGTTTCTTCAAAATATTCTACGGTGACCTTTGGGGTAAATTCTTTGATCAGCACTTATATTTAGACTTATATGCCGATCATGCACAAACTTCATCAAGCATTGCCAGCACTGCTGTAACTGCAGGTACTATCGATCCATTGGAACACAGTATGTATAAAGTGTTTGCTGCTTATACTGTACCTAAATTTACTTTTGGTGTTGAGGCCTATACGCAGAGCCTTACTAACGCAGTTATTGACAATACTACAAAAACAGCTGATAATGCAACTGTAAATGCTATTTCACTGTGGTTGCGTGGTAAACTTAGCGGCACCTGGAATTATTTCGCCCGTTTCGATTCTTACAATCCTGATACTAAATTTACCGGTGCTGATAATTACTCAGTTGCAGCAAACGGTTACAGCACATTTGACCCGACTGTTAAAGAGCAGTTCTACACTTTCGGTTTAGATTATAACCCTACAAAAAATGTTCACTTTATGCCGAACGTTTGGTTAACCAGGTATTTAAATCAATATGATTCAACTACCAAAGGTTATTTACCAGACGATCATACCCTGGTGTATAGGATGACTTTCTTCTATACTTTTGGTAAATAATAAATAAACAAAAACAAACAAAACAGGTTATGAAAGTAATGAAAAGTTTAAAGTTAGCGGTTGTTGCACTGGCAGCATCATGCTTCGCAATGTCAGCTTCGGCACAGGATAATACCTTATTGGGCGCAGGCAGTACATTTATCAATCCGCTGTTTTCTAAGATATTCTCGGTATACACACCATCAAAAGTAAACTATCAGTCGATAGGTTCAGGCGGCGGTATATTGCAGCTGACTAACAAAACAGTTGATTTCGGTGATTCTGATGCCCCGCTGAATGCTGATCAGACCGCTAAATTGAGCGCTCCTGTGCTGCACATCCCAATGGCTGCAGGTGCTGTTGTAGTTACTTACAACATTCCTGGCGTTTCGGGTTCTTTAAACCTTACCGGTAAAGATTTGGCCGACATTTATTTAGGTAAAATAACTACCTGGGATGCTGCTGAAATTAAAGCTACCAACAAAGGCGTTAACCTGCCAAGCCTTCCGATTGTGGTTATCCACCGGTCTGACGGCAGCGGTACTTCTTTCATCTTTACCGATTACTTAACTAAAGTAAATGCTGATTGGGCTAAAAGAGTAGGTAAAGCCAGCGCTGTTAACTGGCCGGCCGGTTTAGGCGGCAAAGGCAGCGAAGGTGTTGCCGGCCTGGTTAAAAATACCCCGGGAGCTGTTGGTTATGTTGAATTAGCTTATGCTAAACAAAATAACATGCCTGTTGCTAACATACAGAACAAGAGCGGTAAATTTATAGCCCCAACTCTTGAGGCTACTACTTTAGCAAGTAACGTTACTTTGCCTGAAGATTCGAAAGTATCTATTACCGATACCGACAATCCTAAAGGTTACCCAATCTCAAGCTTTACCTGGGCTTTGATTTACAAAGAACAAAACTACAATGGCCGTTCAAAAGAAAAGGCTACTGAATTATTGAAATTATTATGGTTCAACGTTCACCAGGGTCAGCAATATTGCGATGCGCTGAACTATGCCAAACTTTCAAAATCAGCCGAAAAGGTTGCTGAGAAAATATTAAAATCAGCTACTTTCGACGGTAAGGCAATCTTATAAAAAAAATAACACAGAAAGCAAAAAGCAGAAGGCGAAAAGCACAAAGGTAATATCCAAACCCCTTTAGCTTTTTGCTTTCTGCTTTAGGCTTTTAGTTAAATTAATAAGTTAAACCCCGATTTTTGTGGAAAATAACAAGAGATTAAAACTCACCACTGCTCAATTAAAGTGGGAAAATGGCTTCAAGCGGTTGCTGATAGTAATGAGCGCAATAATAGTGCTGCTTGTGGCTGGCTTGTTTATAACGCTTGTGTATAAATCAATGCCCACTATTTCATCGCTCGGTATAAAGTATCTTTGGGGCAAAACCTGGGACCCGGTTAATAATGTTTATGGCGCGTGGCCGTTTTTAATCGGTACGTTATTAACATCGTTTACCGCTCTTATCATTTGCATACCTTTTGCGTACGCCATTGCCATTTACCTGGGTGAATATAACCCGCGCGGATGGTTGTCAGACCTGCTTAAAAATGCTGTGGAATTGATAGCTGCCGTGCCATCCATCATTTACGGTTTTTGGGCATTGTTTATACTGGTACCGGTAGTGCGTACATTTGAATTGAAAATAGGCGTAGCCCCTTATGGTGTAGGTATATTTTCGGCATCGCTTGTTTTATCGGTAATGATCATTCCTTACGCAGCATCATTGGGTACAACGCTTATCCGTATGGTGCCATCGCCATTAAAGGAAGGTGCCTATGCGCTTGGTGCAACCCGTTTTGAAGTAATACGCAATGTAGTGCTGCCTTATACCCGTTCGGGTTTATTTGCCGGCATATTGTTATCACTTGGCCGCGCCCTGGGCGAAACCATGGCAGTTACCATACTTATTGGTAATACCAGCGCAATAGGTGATAAATTTAAAGACATTTTTTTTGGCCCCGGAAATACCATGGCCAGCGTTATAGCCAATGAGTTTTCTGAAGCCGACCATACTTCGTACTACTCGGCGCTGATTGAGCTTGCCCTGGTGCTGTTTTTGGTGACGGTGGTTATAAACCTGATTGGCAAAAGAATTATTACACGCTTTACAAACGATTAGTTATGAATTTATCAAACGCAGGATTTCGCAATACCAAAAGCACGATATTTCAATCAGTGATTGTTTTTTTTGCATTCCTAATCACCATACCCCTCATCATAGTATTACTATATATTATAGAAAAGGGAGTTATGGAGGTTAATTGGAAGTTTTTAACCAATGTGCCTAAACCCGTAGGCGAAAAAGGCGGCGGTATAGCCAACGCACTGGTAGGAAGCGCCATAATGGTTGGCCTGGCATCGGTTTGGGCATTGCCTATCGGCATATTGGCGGGTATCTATCTCAGCGAGAATTCTAAAAGCAAACTTTCTTATTATTCGGGCCTTTGTGTTGATATTTTGCAGGGTGTGCCCTCAATTGTAATAGGTATTGTTATTTATTACTGGGTGGTGATAACCATAGGTTATTCGGCCGTTGCAGGTAGTATAGCCTTAGGTATTATGATGCTGCCAATTGTAATACGTTCAACCGAGCAAACGCTGCGCCTGCTACCCAGCTCGCTGAAAGAGGCCGCGCTATCGTTAGGTGTGCCTTACCACCGGGTAATATTAAAGGTTATTGTTCCCTGCGGCTTTGCCGGTATATTATCAGGTATTATGCTGTCCATAGCCCGTATTGTTGGTGAAACTGCCCCTTTGCTTTTTACAGCATTAGGTAACACGTTTCTTTCAACCAATCTTTTAAAACCGATGGAGAGCCTGCCCCACCTTATTTATTACTATGCCACCAGCCCTTATGACGACTGGCACGACCTGGCCTGGGGTGCTTCATTTATATTATTAATGTTCGTTTTAACACTAAACATCATCACTAAGGTGATCACAAGAAAATGGAAAATACAATTGTAAAAGCTGAGAATTATAACGCCTGGTTTAGCGATAACCATGTTGTAAAAGACGTTAACATCAGCATAAACAGGAATGAAGTTATTGCGGTGATGGGTCCCTCTGGCTGCGGTAAAACTACATTTTTGCGTGGCATAAACCGCATGCACGAGCTGATACCGGGCGCAACCGCCAAAGGGAACATTTTGCTTGATGGCCAGAACGTTTATGATATGAATGTAATTTATGTTCGTGCTAAAATAGGCATGGTTTTTCAGCGCCCAAACCCATTCCCGAATTTGAGCATATATGAGAATGTTATAGCCGGTTATTTACTTAACGGTATTAAAGTTTCAAAGGCTGATAAAGATGTTATTGTAGAAAAATCGTTAACGAGCGCTGCTTTATGGAAAGAGGTGAAAGATTCACTGCACAAAAAAGGTACATTTTTATCGGGCGGGCAGCAGCAGCGCCTATGTATAGCACGTGCTATAGCCATGGAACCTGAACTGATATTGTTTGATGAGCCTACTTCGGCACTCGACCCTATATCAACTTCAAGCGTTGAAGCGTTATTTCACGAGCTGAAAACGAAATATACGCTTATTATTGTAACGCACAACATGCAGCAGGCCGCCCGCGTAAGTGATCGTACTGCTTTCTTTTATATGGGTGAGCTGGTGGAGTTTGACAATACCAAGAAAATGTTTACCGCGCCGGCAGATCAGCGGACACAGAACTATATAACAGGAAGATTTAGTTAATGACAGAAGCAAGAATTAAGAGGCAAGAATCAAGGTTTAATAGTGAAATTATCCTGATTCTTGTATCTTGACTCTTGATTCCCTATAATATAACCATTTACAATTATGACACCATTAGAGCAAGAAATAAACGAGGTAAAAAAAGAACTGGTTAACATGTGGATACTGGTTCAGTCGCAACTAAACAAGGCGAAGGATGCTATCACTTTATTTGATAAAGACCTTGCCCACGAGGTTTTGATAAAAGAAAAGCGTGTTAACTCATTTGAGTTGAAAATTGACCGCGATTGCGAAAATGTATTCGCACTATATTGCCCGGTCGCTGTCGACCTTCGTTTTTTGTTGGCCGCTTTAAAGATAAATACCAATCTTGAGCGTATCGGCGACATCGCATCAGGCATAGCACAATACGTGGTTGATTCATCGGTGAATTTTGATATGGCGGTTATGGAAAGTACCGGCCTGCTGCGCATGTACGATGAAGCTGCAAATATTTTAGCTGATACCCGGGCTGCTTTTGAAAGAGAGGACACCGCACTGGCACGCAGCATTTTTAAACGCGACGATGTGCTTGATGCCATTAACGATAACTCGCCAAATACTATAGCAGATGTGATAAAAAAAGATATAGACAGCTTGCCTGAAGCCCTATATATCCTGTCGATTATTCGCAAACTGGAACGTGTAGGCGACCAGTCGAAAAACATGGCAGAGGAGATCATTTTTTATGTGGAAGCCAAGATATTAAAGCACGCTAAAAGCAGCGCCGAGTTTACTGACGAGGATTAATTTAATATAGTTTGATTTGATTGCGAAAGGTGGCCAGTGATGGGCGCCTTTTTTATTAATATTTATTAAGCAGGCCTAACTCGCATATAATCCAAAAACCTATTTTTGCCGCCAATGGATACTTCACTCAAAAATAAGTTCGACAGCATTATATTCGATCTCGACGGCACCCTTTGGGACAGCACACGCAACGTTGCGATTGCCTGGCAAACCACCGCAAAACGGTTTGAAGGGATCATAAAAGAGGAAATAACAGCCAAAACCGTTGAATCTATCTGCGGGCTAACTTATGACGATATTTTTGAAAAGCTTTTCCCATATCTTGATAATGAACAACGCCTTAATTTTCAGCGCACGTGTTCTGTGCTCGAACTGGAAGTGCTCAACAAAACCGGCGGCGACCTGTATCCGCACCTCGAAGAAACTTTAAAATATCTTGCGCCAAAATATAAGCTGTTTGTAGTGAGCAACTGCCAGAGCGGTTATATCGAAATATTTTTAAATACCAGCGGGTTGGGCCATTATTTTAGCGGACATCAATGTTACGGTACAAAAAAGCAACCAAAATGGGAAAATATAAAGGATATTGTGAATGACCATAACCTGGAAGCGCCAGTATATGTTGGTGATACCGTTGGAGATTATAACAGCAGCCATAAAGCAGGCGTTCCGTTTGTTTTTGCAGCCTATGGGTTTGGGCAGGTGGAAAGCGGGCAGATAGCAAACATTAACAGCCTGCAAGAGTTGACGGCGCTTTTGTAAATATAGGATTATACGGTCAAAAACTAATCTCTAATCTCCAGTCACTAATCTCTAATCTCCAGTCACTAATCTCTATACCTAATTAGTAAGGTTTTCCATAACCAGTATAGCAGCGCCGATAAGCTCGGCATCAAAACCCAATTCGGAGATCAATATTTCGGTATTAACAGCCAGGCGGGGTATGCAATATTTGTTAAGTGCCTGTTGAATTGGGGCGAGCAATATTTTGCCTACAACTGCGCCCCGGCCGCTCAATACAATGCTTGACGGGTTCATGATATGGATGAGTATGGCCAGCCCCTTGCCAATTTTATAACCTGCATCTGAGAGTAGTTCAATGGCAAACTGGTCCCCATTATTCGCGGCTTCCATTATGGCGTCTCCAACCAGCTTTGGATGCTCTTCTTCAATATATTTCAGGCTGGATACACGGCCTTCTATAATACCCCTTACTGCTTTTTGTACCACCACCAGCATCGATGCTTCAGCCTCAAGACAGCCGCGTTTTCCGCAGGTGCAAAGTGCGTTATCTTCTGAGAGCGGTATATGGCTAAATTCCCCGGCAAATCCGTTGTGCCCGCGGTATATCTCGTCGTTTACTATCATTCCCAGGCCAATTCCCCAGCCCAGGTTTATTACCATTACGTCTTTTTGGTTCTTAGCTATCCCAAATCGCTGCTCGGCCAGGGCTATTAAACTGGAGTCGTTATCAATATAGGTTGGTATGCCTGTTTCGAGGGTTATTAACTGTGTAAGGCTTTGCCCGTCGGCATCAAGGTAGGTATAGTTTATGCCATCGTTTACATTGATAAAGCCGGGCATACCAATACCAATGCCGGCAAATTTGTCTTTTGTAAAACCCGTATTGTCTATGTAATCATTTATCTGCAGAATAAGGTGCGATAACGCGTTTGGGTTATCACGCAGTCTCAGTTCAAAAATGATCATATCAGCTACCGGGTTGTTCAGCAGGTCTATAAGCTGTATGCGGGTAGAAAACTGGTCCATTGCCACCGTAAGCATGTACATGGCATCGGCTTTTATAGAATAGACGATCGGCCTGCGGCCGCCGCTTGAGCGCGCGTAGCCATCTTCTATAACCAGTCCTTCTTCTATTAGTTCGTTTATAGCTTTTGAGGTGGATGGGAGGCTTTTATCCAGTACTTCGCTCAGTTCGGCGCATGATTGTCCCTTGTCAAAATACAGATGTTTGATGATCAGATTTTTTAGGGGGGTATTTTTCACGTTGATATAATAGGTACTACAATTATAAAATATAGCGTAACTGATGGATAACGGATAAAAATAGAAATTATTAACAAATTAGAGCAATATAACCTTGCAAATATAAAGCGCTTTAAACTGCGCAATTGTAATAGTTTTAAAACAAACAGCGCCACGACAAATTGCCGCAACGCTGTGATAAAAGGTTTTATTACCGGATTTTATTATTGATGGAACTCGCCGTCGGCTTTAATAGCAATTTCGTTGCTCAGCATAGCTTCGGGGTACATACTGCCGATGTTATAATCACTGCGGTTAACTACACCTGTTAACTGGAAGCCGGCATCGGGTGCTTTGCTCATTGGATTGGTGATCGTTCCGCGGTACCACAGGTCCATTGTTACGGGTTTGGTAATACCATGTATGGTGAGGTTGCCGCTCAGTTTATAATGACCAGGGCTGGTTATTGCTACCACAGCGCCTGTAAAGGTAATATCCGGATCGGTGGCGGCATTAAAAAAATGATCCGAGCGCAGGTCGTCGTCGCGCATATCAACACCGGTGTTTACAGAAGCCGCCTTAGCGGTAAGGGTAAATTTGGCATCGCTGAAATCGGGTTTTGTGGTAGTGATGGTTACATCAAAATCTTTAAAATTGCCTTCTACAGTTGACACGGCGAGGTGGGTTACCGAAAACTGGAGCCTGGAGTGCATTTTGTCAACCTTCCAGGTGCCTTGTGCAAAAACCGCTGTAGTTATTGCCATAAAAGCAAACAGCATAATAATTTTTTTCATGATCGTTTATTTATGTGATTAAATCTTTACAAAGGTATTTATACAATTGAAATTCTGTGTTTAAACATCTAATTTCAATGTCAAAAAAATTATTATGCTAAGTTTTAGCTATAAATTTTACTGTAAGATATGGGCTGCGCCTTATGCAGCAAATATGATGGATATTGATGAAAAAGGTTAGTGCGCAGTTTTCAGGTCCCTGTACTCATTGTACCAGATGCCTAATGAGCATGTAAACACACAAACAGCTAAAGTGATAATAACTATAATATGCTCGGCAGAAATGGCAGAAAAGGATACATGTAAACCTGTAGCTATATCGGGTATAACAATACCAACAAGCGGGAAAAGGGCGAATATTCTGAATATGTATAGTTCTTTCATAAGGCGAGGCGTTAAATTGTAAAACTAAGTAGAATAAAAGTAGGATTTTATTTCGTGCAATGCAAATAAAATTCAATTTTATTTAATATTTATTAAAAAATTAATTAGTTATATAAAATAGTCGAAAAATTTCACATTTATGAAAGAAATTTGCACATGTATAGTTTGCTGCGTAGATTTTTTCATCAATGGGCCATGGGAATATTATCTTTTCAATAATTTTAATTAGGTTTGGGATTAACATTAATTAACTGACTATTATTAATCATAAATGAAATTATTTATCAAGAAACCGATACAGCAGTTGCTGGCTGCATCGCGCGAAACAGAAAAAACTTTAAAACGAACGCTCGGGCTTAGTTCATTGATAGCGCTGGGCATCGGTGCTATTATTGGTGCCGGTATATTTGTTCGTACAGCTTCGGCCGCGGGCGAACATGCGGGCCCAGCTGTAACCATATCATTTATCATTGCTGCCTCGGGCTGCGCGCTTGCCGGTTTATGCTATGCCGAGTTTGCCAGTATGATCCCTATAGCAGGCTCTGCTTATACCTACTCCTATGCAACGATGGGTGAGTTTATCGCCTGGATCATTGGCTGGGACCTGGTGCTTGAGTATGCTTTAGGTGCGGCTACCGTTTCAATAGGCTGGGCGCAGTATTTTAACGAATTTTTGAATACGTTTTTTCACATACACATACCGTATCAATTTTGCCACTCACCGTTCGAGGTTAATATTTCGCATACCGGCATGTATGCCAGTCAGGTCGGTGTCCGTGGCCTGATAGATTTGCCGGCTATATTTATCTTATTGATGTTATCGTTGTTGCTTATCCGCGGTACAGCCGAATCTGCAATAGTTAATAATGTTATCGTGGTTATTAAAGTAGCCATCGTATTAATGATCATCACACTCGGCTGGCATTTCATTAATCCTGCAAACCACACCCCTTATTTAATACCTGCTAATGCCGGAATAGTTAAAACCAGCACCGGCGTGCATGATTACGGTGAGGCGCTCAACCACGGCTGGTTAGGTGTGCTACGCGGGGCAAGTGTGGTATTCTTTGCATTTATTGGTTTCGACGCCGTTTCAACCGCTGCGCAGGAAGCAAAAAATCCACAAAAGGACATGCCGAAGGGTATATTGATCTCGTTGGTTTTTTGTACCATACTTTATATCCTGTTTTCGCACGTATTAACCGGCCTTGCCCCGTATAAAGAATTCCTTATACAGGGTAAAGAAGCTTCGGTAACTTATGCCATAAACACTTACATGCATGGTTACACATGGTTGGGTTCGTTGGTAACTGTTGCTATCCTGGCAGGCTTTTCATCAGTGATCCTGGTGATGCTTTTAGGCCAGACACGCGTATTTTATACCATGAGCACAGATGGGTTGGTGCCAAAGGTGTTTTCAAAATTACACCCAAAACACCGTACGCCTTATAAATCGCAATGGATGTTCTTTATATTCGTATCCTTATTTGCCGGTTTTATACCCGACAGTATAGTAGGCGATATGGTGAGCATAGGTACATTGTTCGCGTTTGTACTGGTTTGCATAGGTATATTTATCCTGCGTAAAACCGATCCGGGGCTGGTGCGTCCGTTTAGAACGCCAATTTATAAAGTGGTTTGTATATTGGGTGCATTTATATGCTTGTGTATGATTGCGAGTGAAGGCTGGGAAAACTGGGCAAGGCTTATCGTATGGCTGCTGATCGGCTTTATCGTTTATTTTGGCTACTCTATCAAAAACTCGCATGTACGCAAGGGCAAAGTTGAAGCGGCTACCGACCCTATCAACCCTAAATTTGTGGAGTAATTATCATTACTATAACATATTGATATCCCGGCTGGTAAACTTACAGCCGGGATTTTTTTTCTTCGGGTTTTTAGTTGCAACTTTGCCTGCCAATAAGATAATCGCCTATGTACCAGCTAAATTTCAACGAAATCCTCTCCGTAACGATGATCCTTTTTGCCATCATCGATATACTTGGCGCCATACCGGTAATTATTGAGCTGCGCCAGCGCGCAGGGCATATCCAATCGGAAAAAGCAAGTATAGCCGTGCTGATATTAATGGTGGTATTTTTATTTGCAGGGAACGGACTATTAAAGATCATCGGGCTGGATGTATCTTCTTTTGCCATAGCCGGATCACTGGTGATATTTATCATTGCCATGGAAATGATATTAGGTGTGAAATTTTTTAAAGAAGAAATGCCTGAAACTATTTCTATCGTACCGCTGGCATTTCCGCTTATTGCTGGTGCAGGCACCATGACCACATTGTTATCCCTCAAATCGCAATACCAAACCCAGAATATACTGGTGGGCATTGTGCTTAACACGCTTTTTGTTTACCTCGTGCTGAAAAATGTTGGCTGGCTGGAGCGCCTGTTCGGCAAAACGGGCATTAATATTTTACGCAAGGCCTTTGGGGTAATATTGCTGGCTATTGCTATTAAGTTGTTCAGGAGTAATACGCATTTGTAAAAACTACCGGCCCCTCTAATCTCCTCCGCCAATTGGCGGAGAGACTTAAAAAACGCGTCATTGCTAGGAACGAAGCAATCTCTGCATATGCAAATCAAACGGGACAAAGTTGTTTAAATGGCGTCATTAAAGTAATTTCGTTTAATTGACAATATGGTTCAGTCCAAAGGACTCCTTCGGAGGGATTGCTTCGTTTCTCGCAAGGACGTCGGAAATTGATCAAATATGAAAATCAAATTCTTGCTTTTTCTGCCTTTATGCCTTCTGTTAAGCCATGCCTATGCCCAAACACCTGATTTCAATAGAGGAATGAAGGCCTTTATTGCACGGGATTATAAAACAGTAGTTGAACAATTAACCCCCTTTGCTAAGAAGGGCAGTTGTACTGCGCAGTTTGAGGTTGGATTTTCATATGCTAATGATCCGGATATTAAAAATGATTCGCTGGCCATACATTGGCTTTTGTTGGCTGCCGAACAAAAGCAAGCGAAAGCAATGGCGGCGCTTGCCGACTGCTATTTTTGGACTGATAAGATTAATGACCACCTGGTTAAATCATATTTATGGGGAATGTTAGGTGCAACATATGATCCTGCCCAGGAGTTAAATACCATCACCATACTGGCAAAAGCATACATGAAACCTGAGGAACTTGACCGGGCCAATAAGCTAATTGATGAATATGAAAGGCGATGGTTTGGTAAGTCTAATTGCCAATAAAAAATATTTGGACAGGTCAAAAAGGGATGATTTCATTAAAGGTAATCTCGTTTGATTGACTAGTATAGTTCAGAGATTGCTTCGTTCCTCGCAATGACGCTTCTTGTTTATTTTTTCCCGGCAGGTAACTCAACCCAAAAAGTAGTGCCTTTACCTGGTTCGGTTTCAAAGCGTATACTGCCGTTATTTTGTTCAAGCATATCTTTTACCAGCACCAACCCCAGCCGGTTGCCCCGTTCGCCATGTGAGCCGGTACTTACCGTATGCTCCAGGCTGAATAGTTTTTCGCTGTCGGCCTCACTTATGCCCGGCCCTGTATCGGCGATGCTAATTGTTACTATTTCGGCAGATGCCTGCACGTCAAAAGTTATTTCATCGCCGGGGTTACAAAACTTAATGCTGTTGGATAGCAGGTTCCTTACCACCAGGTTAATCATATTCCTGTCGGCATTTACCAAAACCGGCTGATGGGAAAGGTTGGATACTTTCAAGTCTTTCAAACCTATCTTTACCTCAAAAAGAGTGATATTTTCTTCAATGGCCTCATTAATATCAAAATTTACCGGGTGCACCACGATACCTTCCAATTGGCTTTTCGACCATTCGAGCAGGTTATCCAAAAATGTCCCGGTAGAAAGCAGGCTGTCTTCCATTACGGTGAGCAAGTGTTTCAACTCACTTTTTTTGATATCACCTTCACGGTAAACGCTAAAAAGGGTTTGCAGCGTGGCGATTGGGCTGCGCAAATCGTGCGAGATGATGGAGAAAAGCTTGTTTTTTATATTGTTAACCATTTCCAACTCGGTGTTTTGTGAGCTGGTGAGTTCCATTTGTGCCCTAAGTTCTTCGTTCAGCATTTCCAGCTGGTGGTTAACGGCTGCTATCTCTTCTTTTTGTTTTAGCAATTGCGCATTAGTGGCACGTTTCTCTATATTTCCGCGATAAAGGATCAACAAAAGAACGGTAACCGAACCCAATACCACTGCAATAATTATAATTGTATCGCTGTATTGGCTGATGCGTTGCCGGTAGCTGGTGTTTTTTGAGGTGATGAGCTCATTGTTTTTTGCCAGTGAAGCGTTTTCCGACCTGACGCGGCTAAGTTCGGTTAGCGTAACATCGGTTATCGCTTTATCTGCCTGTATGCTATCCTGTATAGCGATATACTGCGATTGATATTTATATCCGTTAGGTACATCATTTTCTTTTTTAGCGATGGCGATCAGTTTTTCAAGCGCCTCGGATATAGCTAATTTTGATTTGATGAGCTTGCCATTTTCCACGCATTGCAGGGCACAAACTTTTGCCTTGTCATATTGGCCCATAGCAGTGTACACGTCGGCTTTATCCAGCAGGAAGGCTGTTTGTTCATATTTATCCTGTAGCCGGGTGACTGTTTTTAGTGCGGTATCCAGGTTATTCAGAGCGAGGCTGTATTTTTTTTCATCAAGGTACACATCAGCTATGGACCTTTGTACTAAAGCTATGCCATTTACATCGCCAAGTTTTTGACGCATGGCCAGGCTGCGGGTTAAATTATCCATTGCTTTGGTATCCTGCCCCATTTTCTGGTAGCAACTACCGGTATTAAAAAGTGCATAAGCTATGTCAGCCTCATCATGGTTCTCTGTTGAACTTTGCAGGCATTGGTCGAAATAGCTTTTTGCCAATTGGTATTGATTCAGGTCGAAGTAAATTGAGCCGATATTGGTAAGGCACTGGTTTATGCCCCTTAAAAAGTTAGCTTTCCGTAATAAAGGTAAAGCCTGGAAATAGTTTTTAATGGCATCCTGCTTATCATCCAGGCGGTCGTACACAAAACCTATATCCGAAAGGCTTTTGCCCATTACCCGGTAAAATTTTATTTTATCACCCTGGTTATAAGCTGCCGAAAAATAATAAAGCGCACTATCGCTCTTGCTTTTTATGGCGCATACAACACCCATATTAAGGTAAGCATTGGCTACGGTGGTATCGTTATGCAATTTTTCGGCAAGGGTTTTACTTAAACCGGCATAATAAAACTTCTTGTTAATATCTACCGACGAATAAGCATCTGTAAGCTGGCCAAGTGTTTGCAGGCGCGCCGAGTCGGCTAAAGGTTGTTTAAGTTTAAGTTCTAAGGTGGATATTTTCGACGCCTGGGCTGAGCAGAGTTGAGGGAATGACAGCCACAACAGCAGCCAATATTTGTATTTTTTAATATAAAAAGCCAGGCCCCGCATGTCGTAATAGTACAATTAACCAGGTGTTATAAAACCAACAACCAAAAGTTGTAATTAGGCGTTAAATATACTACTAATTATAGTACCAAGTAAGGTGGTGAGTAAAAATGATGTTAGGCAAATATTCATCGCCAGTGTGCCCAGTTGATATGAAACCATTAGCGGATACTTGCGCAGTAAAGAGAAATTCAGTTCAACTATCTTAATACTTTTCTAAGTATTCTTTGGGGTATTGGTCAAGGAATTGTTCCGGTATCTTTGTGCTTCGATAATCCATCCCGTTTTTCTTTAAGAAATCGGCTAGCTGCATTTTTTTGACATATTCGGGCGAATTTAAATCATATCGCCAATTTCTCATCATATCAGTAATATAAAGAGACTGACCTTTAATGTTCTTTATTAAAGGTTGCTTATAATCAGCCCCTTTTTCAATTAAATAAAGTACCACATCAGGCGAGGTGTGAGCTGATATGACGGCATAAAAAAATGGTGTAACTCCGTTATTGTAGTTAACGTTTGCCCCGGCATCAACCAACAATTTGGCGTAGTCTAAGTTCCCAATATAGCACGCTTTTAATAACGGCGTAAATCTAATATTATAACCAGGTGGACGCGGACCTTTTTGTTCGGAATTAGCGTCTCCGCCATATTTCAAAAGAATTTTAAGATATTTTGGGTTGCTGCCATAGCTAAAATCACCATGAGAAGTGATAGAGTCCGTCAGAAGAATTTCAGCGGCATCCATTACCGCCGAAGAACCTGCATAGGTGTCCTGGCTATTCGGATCAGCGCCTAACTCCAACAATGTTTTAACCGAATTATATTTCAGCGTCATTACAGCAATTTGAAGTAATGTTTCGCCAAACTTTGGCTCTCTCGCCTCAAGCAGTTGTTTGTTTTGGCTGACAAGCGAAATGATTTTTGCCGTGTCCTGTTTTTCGACAGCTTGGGCAATCGTCCATGCAGGCGTTCCTTGAAACAGGTGATAATCATAGCCGGTCATGTTTTTCCTGTCTACAGTAGTATCGGTAGTTGTGTGGCTAAAAATGGAAAATACAATTGCGATAAATCCTGTAATCATCTTATTTAGGTTTAGCGATCCTTAAAAATGAATAATTTTTTGTAAAAAACTAACCAACAAAAATAGGGGTGTATTTAAGATTATATATTTATTTTATTAAGGAGAAATTGAAATGACGTAGGGCGAATATGCTATAGCTCTCCCTTCAGAGCGCTGGGGCTTATCAGCCTCGCCACAAACATCGTATCCGCCTTATTCTCATATCCTTTTAAAACCGTTTGTTCTTCCAGTTGCAATCCCAATTCCTTCACCATAAAATCAACCATATCCTCATTCTCAGCCTTAAATGCCGAGCAGGTGATGTAGATAATTGGCTTACCGGGTTTTAAATGCTTAACCACATTGCGGGCTATGCTTTGTTGCAGGCGTTGGAAAAAATCTATTTTCTGTGGATTGAACTGCGCGATCATTTCAGGTGTGCGGCCCCATGTGCCGGAACCGCTGCAAGGCGCATCTAATATTATGCCATCAAAGGCATAATCATATAAAAGCTGGTCGTTGTTTTCGGTAAGGTCGAGTATTTTTTTCTGGTATTTGCGCAAGCCAGCCTGCTGGAAACGCTCATCCAGGTTAGAGAGGATGGACTCGCGTATATCCGAAACAACCAGTTTTATATCCGGCTGCAAGTCATACAACAGAAGCGATTTACCGCCCGATGCGGCGCAGGCATCCCACCAACTGTCCCATTTCTGTGGTTTAAAGTAATTAGCAGTTTGCTGCGATGAGAAATCCTGCACCTCAAACCAGTGCTGGTTTGGGAAAATAGCTTCAAGCCGGGTGCCATTGGGCATGGACAGGCAATTATTACCTTCATCCTTAAAAGCAATGTCGACTTTGGTCAGTTCGGCTTTAACCAGTTGTTCATTCCCTTTATGTACACGGATGAATAAGTCGGGCTGGGTGAAGAATGATTTGAGAAACGCCTTTTTATCGATACCAACTGACACCTGTTCTATCCACGGAAAAACATCGTTCAAACTGAAGTCCTTATAAACAGCTTTAACTAGTGCTATCTTTTCTTCTATGCTGAAACCCATGCAGGCAGCCCAATCGGGTTTAAAATGCTGGAGAAATGAGTTTACCTGTGTGTTGCATAAAAATTCGGCGATGATCAGGCGCTCATCAGCAGGTAAGTTTGGCAGGGCTTTGCCCAAACGGAAGTAATTGTAGATCAACCTGCTGGCCACCCGCCGGTCGGTTGAACCCATTTGCTTATTTTGCCGGTAAAAGCCGGGCAGGAATTTGCCTAAAGGCGTCTCGGCAGGGTACTCATCCAATATGCGCTGAAATGTACGGAGCTGGTTTATGGCCTTCATTGTAATATCAATGATTTTAATATTACGAATGTGTTTACCCTTTTTCCGCGTAGCGAAGAGAGGGTCGACAAGCGATTTAGCGTAGTCGGGATGAGTCTATAGGTAGCCATGCAAATTTTATAAATTAGCTCACTACTGATTCTCATATGTTGTACGACATTGATAAAAGGGTTTACGGCCTTCATGCTTACTCTACCTGTTTTAGCTCAAAGTTACTATATAAAAGCAGGTATACATGCGTATTGATTAAACCTACACCCGGTTTTTTTACAAAGTGAAAGTTATTGTGCAGTCCGTTGAAGTCGGTGTGGGTAATATTCTTCAAGCTATCTTTCCCGAGCAAGGTTCCAAAATAAATTCCTTCATCATAACCTTTTATGGCATATTCCGATGGTTCAACGTGCCAGGCATTGAGGTAATCACGAATAAAATCGTTGATACGCCTGGATTTATAATCAACATCATCGGCGGAAGTGATGTGCGTTTTCAAATGCTGCAATAACTGCGGACTAAGAAAGGCCAAATGCTGCCAACCCGGATGTCCGAACACCGTAACAGGATATTTGCGCAACAAAGTATCGAGCGAATGCAATGTGAGCGATAGAAAAGCCTCATCGGTTGAGGGTACAACAAATACGTTTTCTTTGGTGGCGGATAGTTGTGCTATAAGCGGCCGTAGCTGCCCATGCGATACGGTAATAGTTACGATTTTAATACGATTGTCGCTTAAACTGTCAATGGCTTTTTGAAACGGCCTGAGATAATCCATTTCTTCGGAATAGCCTGAGCGAAGCACGAATATTTTCTGTGGTTTTACCCTGTCGTTAATGTATTGGGCCGCGCACCATGCATGATACTCCAGCGGAGGGTTTGCAGTTACCAAATTCTGATTATGGAAAGTTACCGGAGGCTCGGGGGCAAGCGGCGATATGATAGGTTTGCGGGTGCCTACCAATACACTGGTGAATGCCTTGATCTCATCCGGGTAAACGGGGCCTACAATCAGGTCGCTGGCCCGTATCTGCTGGTCATAAGCCAGTTTGTGCGATTGTGCAGGATTATCTTTGGTATCATACAACTGCAGTTTGTAATTGTAACCATAAAAGGTAAGCGAATCCAGCGCGAGTTTAAAGCCACGGTAATAGTCCGCTGCAATGCGGGCTTCCTTCAGGGTTGTTTCATTGTACGGCGATCCTGTGCCGATATGATCGAGGCCCAAAGGCAGTAAAAGAGAAATTACAGACACTTTTGGCGCCTGCGGTTTAGGCGGCACTATGGTTACAGGAGGTTTTTCGGGTTGTTTTTGTTCAACGGGTGCCTGTACAGGCCGGATTTTTGGCGAACAGGCACCCGTTGTTAAGGCAATAATTACATATAATAACCACCTATTCCCACTCAATGGTGGCAGGCGGTTTGGAGCTGATGTCATACACTACCCGGTTAATTCCTTTTACGTTGTTTATGATCTCGTTTGAGACTTTTGCCAGCAGGTCGTACGGCAGGTGGCACCAGTCGGCGGTCATGCCGTCTAATGATTCCACTGCGCGCAGGCACACTACGTTTTCGTAAGTGCGCTCATCGCCCATAACACCTACCGACTGCACAGGCAAATAAATAGCGCCTGCCTGCCAAACCTTATCATAAACACCGGAAGACCGCAAATTGTTGATGTAAATCGCATCCGCTTCCTGTAAAATGTGAACTTTCTCAGGCGTTACCTCGCCCAATATCCTGATGGCCAAACCGGGACCGGGGAATGGGTGGCGGCCAAGGATATTCTGATCTATATTGAGGGCTTTGCCTACTTTACGCACCTCGTCTTTAAACAAAGTGTTCAAAGGTTCAACCACTTTCAGTTTCATAAAGTCGGGTAAACCGCCAACGTTATGGTGTGATTTGATGGTTGCAGATGGGCCTTTTACCGATACCGATTCGATTACATCCGGGTAAATAGTACCCTGGCCCAGCCATTTTACATCCTGAACTTCATGCGCGGCATCGTCGAATACTTCGATAAACACCCTGCCGATTGCTTTGCGCTTTTTCTCAGGGTCGGTAAGCCCGGCAAGCGCATCATAAAAGCGTTGTTTGGCATCTATACCGCGAACGTTCAAGCCCATGTGTTTGTAGGAATCGAGTACCGATTCAAACTCATCCTTGCGCAGCAGGCCGTTATCTACAAAAATGCAGTAAAGATTTTTACCGATAGCGTGGTGCAGTAATACCGCTGCTACGGATGAATCCACGCCGCCTGAAAGGCCAAGCACAACTTTATCATTTCCCAGCTTTTCTTTTAGCCCGGCGATGGTAGTTTCGATAAACGAATCTGGTGTCCAGTCCTGCGAACAGCCGCATATATCAACCAAAAAGTTTTTAAGCAATTGTTTGCCGTCGATGCTGTGGGTTACCTCCGGGTGGAATTGTATACCATAGGTATCGGTTCCTTTTACCTTAAAAGCAGCAATTTTTACGGTATCGGTACTGGCGATGATATCGAAATCATCTCCAATGCGGGCGATGGTATCGGCATGCGACATCCACACCTGCGATTCAAGCGGGATATCCTTAAACAGTTTATTTTCCTGGTCGATGTATTGCAGGTTTGCCCGGCCATACTCGCGTGTGCTTGATTTCATCACTTCACCGCCATTGTTATGGGCAATGTGCTGTGCGCCATAACAAACACCCAGCAGGGGCAGGTTGGTATGGTACTTTTTAAAATCGAAACCGGGAGCGTCTTCCTGGCGCACCGAATAGGGGCTGCCTGAAAGGATAATGCCTTTTACACTGTTATCGATTTCCGGAAAATGGTTGAAGGGATGTATCTCGCAATAGATATTGAGCTCCCTGACACGGCGCGCGATGAGTTGCGTAAACTGCGAGCCAAAGTCAAGAATGAGGATTTTTTCTTGCATGGGCAAAAGTAGGAAATAGATTTGAGATGTGAGATAAGAGATTTGAGAAATACCTGTTTCCTGTATTCAAAAAAATAGCGATGGGTTTCAAACCCATCGCTATTTTTTTGAAGTGGCAGGTGCAAATTAAAAATTCACTCCAATATTCAAACTCCCTCTAACATTCTGCACATTTGAGCCATCGCTGGTTTCCTGGAAAACATTTGATACGCCGCCCTGGCCTTCGTACTCTATAAAGAATTTGGCTTTGTTTGAAATTGGTATCTTCACACCCAAACCTAATGAAATGCCGCCATCAACTGTGTTAAAGGCACTTTTTACATCGTAACCGCCCGCATTGGCGCTGGTAAGGAAGCCCACATAAGGGCCAAAATCCAGGTACCAGTTCTTTGATCTACCAAAATGCCAGTCGGCCATTAGTGGCACGGTTATGTAATTCAGCTTGTAAACAACGCCATCCTCTTCAACATCGCCAAAATCAAGGTAGCCGTTTGCCCAGCCTTTTTGGTCATAGATCACCTTAAGTTTCAATCCCCATTGGTCGGAAAAATAGGTCTCTGCCGAAACGCCCACGTTAAGCCCGGCCACGCCATCGGTATGTTGGTTTGAGTTAGCGTCTTGAACATAAGCTGAATTTAAGCCGATATTGAAACCAAACTCAACACTGCCTTTTTGAGGTGTTGCCGAAGAAGGGCCATAAAATCCCTGTGCTGACGATAGGCTATAAAAGCCCAATACAATAATTAGTGTAGTAAAAATTCTCCGCATAAATTGTGATATTTAAGTGCTGCAAGATAACGACTTTTTGTTTTATGCCAAATACTTTTGATCGGGCTGTGTGTTAAACATAGCAAGTTCCGGGTTTTATACCGTGCTTTGGCGGGGTAATTTTGTTGTATAAATTTTAAAGAAATGAGCACACAGGAAATTATAAATTACGACAGAATTGCCGAAGCAATCAATTACATCAGGCTAAACTTCAAGGACCAGCCCGACCTGGACAAGGTTGCCGAACAGGTAAACTTAAGCCCGTTCCACTTTCAAAGGTTGTTTACCGATTGGGCAGGCATCAGTCCTAAAAAATTTCTTCAATATTTAAGCCTGGAATATGCCAAAGGTATACTGAAGGAAAAACAGGCTACACTGTTTGATACCGCATTTGAAACAGGCCTTTCAGGCACCGGGCGATTGCATGACCTTTTTATTAATTTAGAAGGTATGACACCTGCTGAGTATAAGAACGGCGGCGCAGCATTACATATCAACTACAGCTTTGCCGAAAGCCCGTTCGGGAATATTATTGTGGCATCAACCGCCAAAGGAATATGCCACATGGCTTTTGCCGATGATAGAGAACAGGCTTTTGAACAATTACAGCAGCAATTTCACAACGCGGAATACAGCCAGGTTACGGACATTCACCAGCAGAACGCATTGTTCATTTTCCGTAAGGATTGGTCGAGCTTGCCGGAGATCAAGCTGCATTTAAAGGGTACCGATTTTCAGCTTAAAGTTTGGGAAGCATTGCTTAAAATTCCAATGGGCGGCTTAAGTACTTATTCATCCATAGCCCAAAACATAGGTTCGCCGCAGGCAAACAGGGCGGTGGGCAGCGCGGTGGGCGATAATCCTGTGGCTTTTCTTATTCCCTGTCATCGCGTAATCCGTTCAACAGGCGAGATCGGCCAATATCATTGGGGTGCAACCCGCAAAACGGCGATGATTGGCTGGGAAGCTGCAAGGGCAAATTTGTTAACATCAGCCTGAAAAATAAAATGGAAATAAAGGAAAAAATAGCCGCATTGGATTGGCCGAAAGCAACCGATGACCTGGATAACAAAGGCTACGCGATACTGCCCGGTGTATTAACACAGGGGCAACGCGCGGAGTTTATATCCGGCTATGCCGATGACAGCCGCTATCGCAAACGCATAATTATGGAACGTCATCAATATGGTAAAGGCGAATACAAGTACTTTACCTACCCGCTGCCGCCACTTGTGCAGCAACTGCGAGAAAGTATCTACCCAAACCTGGCGCCCGTTGCCAATGGGTGGATGCAGGTGCTGGGCAAACCGCTCCATTACCCGGCAGAACTGTATCAATTACTGGAACTTTGTCATGCGGCAGGACAGTTAAAGCCAACGCCTTTGATATTACAATATGGAAAAGGCGGATACAATGCGCTGCACCAGGATTTGTACGGCGAAATGTTTTTCCCTATGCAGGCAGTGATATTTTTAAATGAGCCGGACACGGACTATACCGGCGGTGAATTTGTATTGATTGAGCAAAAACCACGCGCGCAATCAAAGGCCATTGTTTTAAAGCCTAAAAAAGGCGATATGCTGATATTTACAACCAATTTCAGGCCGGTGAAAGGCAAATTGGGTTATTACAGGGTGAATATGAAGCATGGCGTAAGCGAAATAACCGGGGGTGTGAGGCATACGCTTGGAATTATTTTTCACGATGCATCATAGTATTAAATCTGCACTTTGTATAGTAAACCATGCAATAATCATAATAGATATTTGATCAGCATATACCATTTATAGCGCATTGTCAATTAGTTGGGCATGTGGCATAGTTTGTGACTTATAACAACCGATACCCCGTTATAAATTAAAAACATCACCTACAATGAAAAAGTTCATAACAAGGATCATTGCAATGCTTATGCTGGCATCAGTGATCGGCTCAGTTACCAGTTGCTCGGTTGAATACCGTGAACATCACCATCACGATCATTATGATGATCACCGTTAATTAATAAACAATACCCATGAAAATTATGAAATATCTAAAATTAATGGTACTTGCCCTAATTATGGCATTTACCTTTGCAAGCGCACGGGCGCAAGTTGTTGTAAGAGCAAGAATTGGCGGTGGCGGTTATTATTACCACCATCATCACTATCATCACCGTTATTGGAGACACAATCGCTGGTATTACCGTTAGCAGATAAACAAACAGCCCCGGGGAAATTTCTCCGGGGCTGTTTGTTTTAGGTGCTTATTATTTTTACGCTGTGATTACCATTGCTTTTTTAACTTGCGGTTTTAACAGCTTATATGCACCACGGATTTTTCACCTTCTTTTTAATATTGGCAGGAATAAGCCTGCTATTGGATTGGTATGTTTTTTCAGGTTTAAAAACCTTTGCCAATGGTTGGTCGTCTGCGCACTTAAGGCAAGTTGTTTTATGGAGTTATCTTGTAATTGCAGTTGGTGTAACCTTGCTGTTCATAGGCGGTTTCAATAGTTTTAGCACCGCCAAAGGCATGACACCTTTCCACGAATATATCCTTAGCCTGTTCATTACCTTTTTAATTACCAAGCTGTTTTTTGTGATCGTACTGTCGCTCGGTGATTTGGGGCGATTTTTTTATGGCATTGTACGCGGTGTAGCGCATCGTGGAAAAAAAGCGGATAATCCATTTTTCCCGGCAAGGCGCAAATTTATATCCGAAATAGCCATACTTACTGCAGCTTTCCCGTTCACCGGGTTTTTGTATGGGATGATAAAAGGTAAGTACGATTACCGCGTACACCGGCAAACCATTTATTTCGACGACCTGCCCGAAGCCTTCGATGGTTTTACTATTACGCAGATATCCGACATCCATTCGGGTAGTTTCGATAGTACAGCCGCTGTGCAGCGCGGAATAGACCTAGCCAAAGCCCAAAAAAGCGACCTGTTCGTATTTACCGGCGACCTGGTGAACAACGCCGCCTGGGAAATTGAACAATACATCCCGCATTTTAAGCAACTGAAAGCGCCTTATGGACAATTCTCTATTTTAGGCAACCATGATTATGGCGATTATATCGACTGGAACAGCGATGCCGAAAAAGCCGCCAACCTCGAAAAACTCAAACAGCACCACAAAGAGCTTGGTTATCGCTTATTACTGGATGAAAACCTGGAGATAGAAAAGAATGGTCAGAAAATATCCCTCATCGGTGTACAAAACTGGGGCAGGGGATTTATACAGATAGGCAATTTGGATAAGGCTTTAGCAGGTGTTGACCCCAATGCTTTTAAAATACTGCTTTCACATGATCCCACACATTGGGAAGATAAGGTACGCTATAATCCAACCACTGTTCACCTTACTTTATCCGGCCATACGCATGGTGCGCAGTTTGGTGTGGAAACGGCGGGTTTCCGCTGGAGCCCGGTACAATATAAATATTACGACTGGGCCGGTTTAGCCAATGAAAAAGATCGTTACCTGTACGTAAACCGCGGCTTTGGTTTCCTGGCCTTCTCGGGCAGGCTGGGTATTTGGCCGGAAATAACGGTTATTACACTAAAAAAGAAGAATTTTTCTTAAAAATTAGTGAATTTTTTCAGTTGAGTTTGTAGTATTGTAGCCATAAATACGAGCCTACGCTGTCTACAAACGCTACACTGACATACAATTGTCAGCATTCCCTTACGCTTGTGCGCGTATGCAGCATCCTCCTAAATCGCGCTCAATTAACCGCCCAAAACGCTGCCGGACGTTTATAACTTCGGACGAATATAACGATGGTTTATAACATTTTTCTGGTTTAAGAGTTAGCGCAGCGCTCTTAAATCCTCCGATGAAAATCAGGACTCCGTCCGGTTTAGCTTGATGAAATACTGTGGAATGATTTGGGCGTTTCCCCGCTGATAGCGGGGCCAGGCTTTGCAGGGCTGCGCTGCGCTCCGGCCCGCCTACCGGCGGGGCTAAACCCTTACAATCCTCCTCCGGACTCCTTCGGACTTAACGCGGGTTGTCTGAACCTTGTGGAATGTTAGGATGGCCTTAATTGATTTTCGAATAGGATATTAACTTCCGAATTTTTTAGAACTTCGGAAGTTTGTTTCTCAACTTTGGCGAGATGAAGGGGAAGGTTGTGTGTAAATGCTTCTCATGCCTTTAAGTTTGACAAAGGTTGTTTTGCTACATATAAAGTTTGATATTTTAGTCACGAGTGCACAGCCCACATGTCAGCGCTACACACTCGCGCCAGAATGGGGTCTCCTGAAAGGGAGCCTGCGTATCAAAGCTGATTGTTATTTGTGATTTTGTAATTTGCGGGGACAAAACTGCGCCGAATAAAAATTCACGTTCGCAGGGCCCCTTTCAGGAGACCCTGCGGGGACAAAA